>OGJY01000266.1_pt1 | contig 74110 bp, 72 predicted proteins | sample 1572231 | NCBI WGS metagenome assembly OGJY01 (sample SAMEA2582121, study PRJEB24529) | metagenome | biome: Human gut stool | place: China | collected 2011
AGCGCGGAACCGAAACAGCCGCTGCGTGTTCTGAAATATCGGCAGGGGGGTGCATCTGAGCTGCTGACTCGTTGCAAGTATTTTGAAGTGTACCGAATGCTGGTTAACACCGAACGACGTCAAACCGTGCATTACAGTGCTGATGAATTGGCTTTTCGTGTGTTGCTCTGCGTCAATGGGTGCGGTACGATTTCCTATAAGAACGGTACTATTCCGTTCTATAAGGGAGACTGCATCTTTATCCCGGCGGATTCCAAGGTTCTGACCATCCATGGACAGGCACAATTTCTGGATGTAAGAGGGTAAATAATATGGATATAAAGAAAGAATACGAACGCTGGCTGGCAAATGCCACCGTAGATGCCGATGTAGTGGCAGAGCTGAAAACGCTAGATGATGCCAAAATTGAGGATGCGTTCTATCGTGACCTTGCATTTGGCACCGGTGGGCTACGCGGCGTGATCGGCGCAGGTACCAATCGCATGAATGTCTACACAGTGGCTAAGGCTTCGCAGGGGCTGTCTGACTACCTGAAAAAGAACTATGAGGAACCGTCTGTAGCCATTGGTTATGACAGCCGCATCAAGAGCGATGTGTTCGCAAAAGTTGCCGCTGGTGTTTTTGCAGCAAATGGAGTTAAAGTCAATATCTGGCCTGTTCTGATGCCGGTGCCTACCGTGTCCTTTGCGACTCGTTATCTGCACACCTCTGCCGGTGTCATGGTGACGGCTTCTCACAATCCCAGCAAGTACAACGGCTATAAGCTCTACGGTGCAGACGGCTGCCAGATCACTACCGAGGTTGCTGCGGAAATTCTGGCTGAAATCGAGAAGCTGGACATTTTTGCGGACGTCATGACCAGCGATTTTGAAGCAGGCGTGGCAAACGGCAGTATCCAGTACATCCCGGATGAGGTCTACACTGCATTCGTGGAGCAGGTCAAGAGCCAGTCTGTTCTGTTTGGCGAAGAGGTCAATAAGAATGTGGCTATCGTGTACAGCCCGCTGAACGGCACCGGTCTGAAGCCTGTGACCCGCACTCTGAAGGAGATGGGCTACACCAACATCACCGTGGTCAAAGAGCAGGAGCAGCCGGACGGAAACTTCCCGACCTGCCCGTACCCCAACCCGGAGATCAAGGAAGCCATGGCGCTGGGTATGGAGTATGCCAAGAAGTGCAATGCCGACCTGCTGCTGGCAACCGACCCCGACTGCGACCGTGTGGGCATCGCCGTCAAGAACAAGGCAGGGGAGTACGAGCTGCTGACCGGCAACCAGACGGGTATGCTGCTGCTGGACTATATTTGCAACCAGCGCGTAAAGCATGGCAAGATGCCTGCCGACCCGGTCATGGTCAAGACGATCGTCACCATGGACATGGGGGAACAGATTGCTACCCATTACGGATTGCGTACAATCAACGTATTGACTGGCTTCAAGTTTATCGGCGAGCAGATCGGCAAGCTGGAAAAGCAGGGCAAGGCAGACAGCTATGTGTTCGGCTTTGAGGAGAGCTACGGCTACCTGACCGGCTCCTACGTCCGCGATAAGGATGGCGTGGACGGTGCCTATATGATCTGCGAGATGTTTAGCTATTATACTACTAAGGGCATCAGCCTGCTGGACAAGCTGGACGAGTTGTACAAGGCTTACGGATACTGCCTGAACACCCTGCACAGCTATGAATTCGACGGTAGCGCCGGTTTTGCCAAGATGCAGAGCATTATGCAGGCATTCCGCGGCGACATCAAGGAGTTTGGCGGCAAGAAGGTCGTTAAGCTGCTGGACTACGCACTTGGTTTGGATGGCCTGCCCAAGTCCGATGTGCTCAAGTTTCTGCTGGAAGATAACTGCTCCATTGTGGTGCGCCCCTCCGGTACCGAGCCGAAGCTCAAGACCTATATTTCTGTCAGCGCGGAAAACAAGGAAGCTGCAGAGAAGATTGAGCTGGAGATCTGCAAGAGTGCGGAAGAGTATTTGAAATAAGGAATAGGGGAGAAAATAAAAATGAATGTTATTTTGCTTTCTGGAGGTTCCGGCAAGCGGCTCTGGCCTCTTTCCAACGATGTGCGCAGCAAGCAGTTTATCAAGCTATTTAAGAATAATGACGAGTATGAGTCTATGGTGCAGCGTGTCTACCGCCAGATTGCTACGGTGGATGCAGATGCAAAAATCACCATTGCGACTAGTAAATCGCAGGCAAGCGCTATCAAGAATCAGCTGGGGGAAAAGGCTTCTATCTGCGTAGAGCCCTGCCGCCGCGATACGTTCCCGGCCATCGCACTGGCCGCAGCCTATCTGCACGACGAACTGGGTGTGGCAGAGAATGAGGCTGTTGTTGTCTGCCCGGTCGATCCGTATGTGGACAACACCTATTATGAATCCGTCAAAACCCTGCAGGAGCTGGCAGAGCAGGGTGGAGCAAATCTGACCCTGATGGGCATTGAGCCGACTTATCCCAGCGAGAAGTATGGTTACGTTATCCCTGAAAGTGGAGAAAACGTCAGCAAAGTTAAAGAATTCAAGGAAAAGCCGGATGTAGAAACGGCCAAGAAGTATCTGGCACAGAGCGCACTGTGGAATGCTGGTATCTTTGCATTCAAACTGGGTTATCTATTGGATAAGGCACACAGCATGATCGACTTCGAGGATTACCGTGACCTGTTCAACAAGTACGATACTCTGACCAAGATTAGCTTCGACTATGCTGTGGTCGAGAAAGAACCCAGCATCCAGGTCCTGCGATACAGCGGCGACTGGAAGGATGTTGGTACATGGAACATGATGGCCGAAGTCATGGCAGATAAGACTAAGGGAAAGGCCATTCTGGATGAAACCTGCGAGAACACTAATGTGGTGAATGAGTTGAATATCCCCATCCTTTGCATGGGATGCAAGGACATGATCATTGCGGCTAGTGGTGACGGTATCCTGATTTCGGATAAAGAACGCAGCGGTTATATGAAACCCTATGTGGAGAAAATCGAGACAGAAGCAATGTATGCTGAGAAGTCCTGGGGTACTTATACGGTCATCGATGTGCAGCCTGGTTCTATGACAGTTAAGGTTTCCATGAGAGCAGGTGAGCATATGACTTACCATATGCACAACTACCGTGAAGAAGTCTGGACTGTTGTCTCTGGTAAGGGCAAGGCAATCGTAGACGGCATGGAGCAGGTGCTGCGTACAGGCGATGTGATCACCATTGCGGCAGGCTGCAAGCACACGGTTGAGGCTATCACTGCATTGGACGTGATCGAAGTTCAGCTTGGTGATGAAATTAGCGTTGCTGATAAGATCAAATTCCCCATGGTGTAAGAACTAAGGGGTGATGGCTATGGAAATCATGAAATTGATTCCGACTGGAAAGGACTATCTGTGGGGCGGCACCCGACTCCGGGAAGAATACGGAAAGAAAATTGATTTGACCCCGTTGGCGGAGACATGGGAATGCTCTGTACATCCGGATGGCCCTAGCTATGTGGCAAATGGAATCTATAAGGGACAAACGCTGGCAGAGGTGTTGAGTGCTCACCCAGAATATCTTGGCACAAAGGTGGAAAACAGAGAACTGCCTGTATTGGTGAAATTCATCGATGCCAAGAAGGATCTGTCTGTTCAGGTTCATCCAAATGATACATATGCACGGGAGCACGAAGGCGACAACGGTAAGACCGAGATGTGGTATGTCGTGGATGCTGACGAAGGCGCACATTTAATCTACGGTTTTCAGCACAAGGTGACCGAGGAAATACTTCGGAAAGCTATTGAAACTGGAACATTGGATAAGCACTTGCAAAAAGTTGAAGTTCACAAGGGCGATACTTATTTTGTCCCGGCGGGGACCGTACACGGCATTGGAAAAGGTATTCTGGTGGCTGAAATCCAGGAAAGCTCTAATGTGACCTACCGTGTCTACGACTATGACCGTGTGGATAAGAACGGCAAAAAGCGTGAGTTGCACTTTGACAAGGCTGTTCAGGTCATGGATATGAATGTCGCGCCAGATGTGAGTCAGAAACCCAGAATCGTGAAATACTATTCCGGCTGCTCTCGTGAGCTGCTTTGCCGCTGCAAATATTTTGAAACAGAGCGGATTCAGGTTACGAAGGGCTTTGCCTTTTCTGTAATGGATACCTCTTTTCAGGTGCTGATGTGTCTGGATGGCTACGGCGAAGTGCAGACGATGGACGCAGAGCGGAAACCGATGCGATTCAGTAAAGGTGAAACGCTGTTTTTACCAGCAGGACTGGGCAGATGCTTGGTTGTTGGTGACGCAGAGCTAATTAAGGTTCGGTGCTAAAAAATTTTATAGGATGGAATTATGACCGTAAAGAATACTGAATTACCCCGCGAAAATTGTTGTGCGGAGAACAAACCCCAAAATGAGTTCAGTACAAAAGCGTACCTCTTTATAAAAAGACTTTTTGACATAATAACGTCGCTGGTTTTACTTATTTTGATTTCGCCGTTGCTGCTGGTTCTTTCGATTCTGGTCTATGTGGATGACCCGGGAAAAGTTTTCTATGGGCATGTCAGAATTGGTAAAAACGGAAAGCCTTTTAAGATGTGGAAATTCCGTAGTATGTACATGAATGCCGACAAAATGATTGATTTGCTTACGCCAGAACAGGCAAAGCAATATTACACAGAGTTCAAGATTGACAACGACCCGCGCATAACTAGGATCGGAAATTTTTTGCGGAAAACCAGTCTGGACGAATTGCCACAGCTTTTTAATGTGATCTGCAATGATATGAGTCTGGTAGGCCCTCGCCCACTGATCGAGTCGGAAATTCAGACCTACTATGAAGACACCCACGATGTACTTCTGGCTGTAAAGCCGGGTGTTACCGGATACTGGCAGGCTTATGCGCGAAATAATGCGACCTACCAAAGCGGCGAACGGCAGAAAATGGAAATGTATTATGTCCATAATGCATCACTGTGGTTGGACATCAAGATTCTGTTTAAGACCATCGGGTCGGTTTTGAAGAAGCAGGGGGCGCAGTAAAGAAACAATGAAAAAGATTTTACAGATATCCAACTACCAGTATCCGCATATTGGCGGCATTGAGCAGGTTGCAAGAGACATTGCCGATTCTCTGCTTGACGATAAGGAAATTGAGCAGAAGATGATTTGCTTTAACGAGGATGCACAAGATGGCGACTATCTATGTCATCGCAAAGAGACCGTGCACGATTCTGTGGATGGCGTGGAAGTGATCCGATGCGGTTGCTTTGCAAAAGTGGCATCGCAGTCGTTGTCGTTCACCTATCCACATGAATTAAAAAAGGTGCTGCAAGACTTTGCCCCGGATATTGTAATTTTGCATTATCCGAATCCCTTTGTTTCGAGCTTCTTACTGCCAATGCTCCCGAAAAACACAAAATTTATATTGTACTGGCATTTGGACATTACAAAGCAAAAAGTTCTTGGAAAGCTGTTCCATGGTCAAACGCTGCATTTATTGGAACGAGCGGACAAGGTAATAGCAACCAGTCCGAATTATGTGGACGGAAGCCCATATTTGAGCCAGTACCGCGCAAAGTGTGAAGTTATCCCCAATTGCATTCGGATGGAGCGGTTGACCCCTACTGCTACGATCTACAAAAAGGCAGAGCTAATTCGGAAGGAAAATGAGGGAAAAATCCTCTGTTTTGGTGTAGGACGGCATGTCCCGTACAAAGGTTTCACCTATCTTGTAAAGGCAAGCAAACTCTTGGATGATCGTTTTCGCATTTATATTGGTGGAAAGGGTGAGCTGACGGATTCCTTGAGAGAAGAAGCGAAAAATGACCCCAAAATACAGTTTCTTGGGCGCATTAGCGATGAAGATATGATTGCCTATTATTTGGCATGTGATATCTTCTGCTTCCCGTCCATTACCAAAAACGAAGCATTTGGCATTGCCCTTGCAGAGGGTATGTATTTTGCCAAGCCAGCAGTCACCTTTACAATTCCAGGCAGCGGAGTGAACTATGTCAATCTGGCTGGCGTAACGGGTATCGAGTGCTCGAATGGAAATGTACAGGCTTATGCGGATGCATTGACAAAGCTTGCGAATGATCCAGAACTACGAGAGAAATATGGCAAAGCAGCAAAGCGGAGAGTGGAAGAACATTTTATGTATGATGGACTGAAACGTGCCATTTGGGATCTGATTGCGGAAATGTAATGTAGGAGGAATATGGAAGCCTATGTAATAGATGGGTTGTTTTTGACCCAGAAAATCACCGGAATCCAGCGGTATGCGTATGAGATTACGATGGAACTTGATAAGATCGTTTTGAAAAATACCTTAGAAATTCTGGTTCCGGAGAGTTTTGAAAATATACCGGATCTAAAAAATATCAAAGTTGTGAGATACGGAAAAAAACATGGAGTGCTTTGGCAACAGATTGATTTTGCACGCTATGTGCGAATGCACAAAATGCAATGTATTTGCGTTACGAACATTCTGCCGTTGTTTTACCCGCATGGGATTATCACGATTCACGATGTAAGTTATAAGGCAAACCCGCGATTCTTTACTTCAAAGAGGGACCGTATTTCCGCTCTGTGGCATCGTTTGAATTACTGGTGCGCAGCACATTCCTCTATGAAAATCGTGACAGTATCTGAATTTTCAAAATCGGAAATAATCAAATATTACAAAATTGCCTCAGAGCGAATCACCGTTATTTACAATGCATGGCAACATATGAACCGAATCAAGGCGGCTTCGGATACATTTGAGCGCTACCCGCAGCTTGCAAAAGGTTCTTACTATTTTTCGATGTCAACTCTTGCAGCGAACAAGAATTTCAAATGGATTTTATACGCCGCTAAGAATAATCCAGATGAACAGTTTGCAATTGCTGGAGGTGGAAAGCTGAAAGGCGCTGCGGAAGCGGAGGGTTTTGCGGAACTGCCTAATATCCGTTTTCTTGGATATGTCAGTGATGAAGATGCAAAGACTCTGATGGCAAACTGCAAAGCCTTTCTGTTTCCGACTTTGTATGAGGGATTTGGCATTCCACCGTTGGAAGCAGTTGCTTGTGGAGCACCTAGAATTGTTGTGTCAGATACACCGTGTATGCATGAGATTTATGGCGAAAATGCAGAGTATTTGAATCCACGGGATTATCAGGTACGGTTACAGATGCCGTTAAATAGGCAAGAAGTAAATAGTAATCTGAAAAAATATAGCTGGAAAGAATCAGCAGAGAAATTGAAAACGCTACTATGAAAAAATACAGACTAAATAAAAATCAGAAGTTGTTTTTAATAGAATATTTCTTTTTAAATATTTATCTATGGTATCGATATGCCTTTCGTTATAATTCTACACTTACAAGTCCCACATATTATGACACACCAACAATATGGAAAATCGGGAAATATATAATTATTGTTGTGTTTCTTGGAATGTATGTAGTATTAAATGGATTTAAAATAAAGTCGTCTTATAAAAAATTAACAATTTTATTGATGGCAGTATCAATAATCATTTTTGTAAAAGCAGTGATTGTAAAAGATATTGAATTTTTTGCAAAATGGGTATTGATGATATGGGCTGCATATCCGATGTTGACAATAAGAATGACAGACGGCTTTCAAGTGAGATTCCTGCAAATAAATAAGGTGATTTTTATATTCCATGTAGTGTACTCAGCTGTTCAATGTGGATTATATATATTGCAAGGACGTCTTCCGGCATTGGCATATAGAGGAGGAATGGTTCGTTTTGGAGGCGGTTACGATGATCCCAATGCGTTCGCAATTTATCTGATGCTTCCAATTGCGTATATTCTTTATAATATTATAAAGGAACATGGAAAAACAAAGGATTATATTCTACTAGCTATTTGTATAGTTCTCCTGATTATGACAATTAGCTTTGCAGGTTTTTTGGCATTGGGAATAGTAGGAATTCTTTTCTTAAAGAAGTATTGTAAGAAGAAGAGAATGTTCAATTTGGTTTGTTTGGCTCTAATGTGTGCGGTTATAGGTGCGGTTACTTTTGAAGATACAATTATCAGTATATTAGGAGCCAAACAAGAAAGTGCCTCTCAGCATTTAGGAATGCTTATTCCATATATTGAAGATACAGCGGCCGATGTATATGCTTTTGGCACAAGGAAATTCTATTTTAGCGAAAATTTTTATAATCAGATCTTAAATTATTTTGGAATGCTTTTTTTTGTAGCATATGTCGGATTTAAAATTTGGATTATAAAAATGGCGTATAGGGCTTCAAGAACAAGTGAAGATAAGTATAGTTATATTGCGTTTGTATATATAACTTCGTTTAGTATTGCACAAATTGGAATTCCGTATACAACAGTTTTTCCAGTGAATTTTTTGTATTGGTGCTGTGTTTTCTTTGTTTGTCGAGTTCTTATAAAAAATAGGAGAGAAAAATTATTTAACAGGAATAATGTTGTCATTGATAGATATGAGTGAAAATATAATCTTGGATTCTATTGTAAATAATGAGTGGCATTCTATTCATGTCTGTTAATAGGAATGAGGTGATTAAATGAAAATTGGTGTTGTACTTGTAGGATATCATTCAAACGAAGAAACGATAGCAATAGCACGAAAATATCGAAATTTCGAGTCGATTTCTGAAATCGTTATCGTGAATAATGATAGTAGACAAGAGGAATGCAGAGAATTGGAAGAACTTCCAAAAGAAGGAATCAATGTGATTTTAGAAAAAGAAAATCTTGGCTATTCAAAAGGAAACAATATTGGCATTCGATGGTTACTTGATAGAGGATGCAAAGAAATTATCGTTTCAAATTCAGATGTTATTGTTACAGAAGAAACGGTTTTAACCCTAGCTCAAAAATTAGAAGAGAAAAATGAGTATGGTGCATTGGCTCCTGTTATGCTGAATATTGATAAAGATCCTGTACCATTACGATATGGAAAATTGGATTTTCACAGAGTGCTCTTCAGAATTTTTTTATCGGAAACTTCATTGGATAGAAAAAATCAGAATCGAATAGCAATTACAGACGGAATTGCTGAACAAAGTTTTTTACCAGGCAGTTTCTTCATGGTAAAGGCAGAAGCGATTGTTGAAGCGGATTTTTTTGATGAAAATATTTTTTTATATCGGGAAGAAGAGATTTTAGGAGAGCGCCTGCGGAATGTGGGATATTCTGAAGGAGTTCTAATGGAAACTAAATTTATTCATAATCATCCTTACAAATCAGAACCTGTTGCAAAAAGAATGAAACAATTAAAATGCGCATTACAATCTGAAAAATATTATTTCACAACATATTTGAAGGTGAATGGAATCCAAAGTATTTGGCTCGATTTCTTGCAGAAGAGCTTGGTTGCGTCACGTTATTTGATATGGAATATCCAATCGTTATAGTGAAAGGCAGAAGATGATGAAACTTATTGGAGTATTAAAGTTAATAGTGTTCAAAATAAAATGGAAAAAGAAAAACTTTAATAATTCGACAGTTGCAAAAAATGTATTCAATGATTTACAAGTTACGGTAGGACAATATAGTTATGGTCCTTTGAAGGTGTTAAGTGACACAGGAGATGCACGATTAGTAATTGGAAGTTTTTGCTCGATTGCGGAAAATGTTGTTTTTTTACTAGGACTTGATCATAAAACAACAAGTATATCAACATATCCATTCAGAAAATTACTAGTGAATTCGGATTATTGTGATGCTATATCAAAAGGAAATATTGTTATAGATGATGATGTTTGGCTTGGTTACGGTGCAACTATTATGTCGGGGGTTCATATCGGGCAAGGGGCGGTGGTTGCGGCAGGTGCAGTAGTAACAAAGGATGTGCCGCCGTATGCAATTGTTGGTGGTGTTCCAGCAAAAGTAATTAGGTATCGTTTTGAGCCTGAAATAGTAGAAGAATTGTTGAAAATTGATTACAGTAGATTGACAGATGAAATGATTAAAGAACATATTGATGAACTATATACAAATTTGGAAGACGTGGAGCAGCTAGAATGGATGCCTAAAAAGTGCTGACCTTTGATATGTTTCCGGAAATTTGCAAGTAAAAGGCAGAATAAGACGAAGATGATAAAATAGATTGTTGTCTTACGATTCGTCTTTTAGAGACAAACAAAAAAGAGCCTTTTACCCGATGATTTTGAATTAGCAGGAGGAATGCATTATGAAAATCATGCCGAATAGAATGGATCGAGGATTCTTTGAATATCAGGAAGAATTTGAAAATAAAGCGGTGGAGGTTCTCCGCTCTGGCTGGTATGTACTGGGTAAAGAGGTATCTACTTTTGAGGAAGAATTTGCGGCCTATACTGGAGCTAAATATTGTGTAGGCTTGGCAAGTGGTCTGGATGCGTTATGGATTGCATTCCGGCTCCTCAATATTGGCAAGGGTGATGAAGTCATCGTACAGGGAAATACATACATTGCGTCTGTAATGGGCATTACGATCAATGGCGCTACCCCGGTATTTGTTGAACCGGATGAGCATTTTGGAATGAATCCGGATGAGATTGAAGATAAGATTACAGACAAGACTAAAGCCGTCCTTGTTACGCACTTGTATGGTATGGCAGCCCGAATGGATAAGATTGTAGAGATTTGCAAGAAGCATAATCTCCGTCTTGTTGAAGATTGTGCCCAATCACATGGAGCATGTTTCAACGGAAAAATGACGGGTACCTTTGGTGATGTCGGCTGCTTCTCTTTCTATCCTTCTAAAAACCTTGGTGCTTTTGGTGATGCCGGTGCTGTTGTGGTGAACGATGAAAAACTTGCAAAAGAGTTCAAGGTGTTCAGAAACTATGGCAGCGAGAAGAGATATTACAACAAGGTTGTTGGCGCAAATTCTCGTCTGGATGAACTGCAGGCCGGACTTCTTAGAGTAAGACTGTCCCATATGCAGGAACTTACCGATGAAAAGGTGAAAATTGCAGAAAGATACTCTCGCGAGATCAAGAATGAAAAGATTCAATTGCCCACTTTAGCAGAAGGTGCAACATGCGTATGGCATCAGTATGTTATTCGCTGTGAAGAACGTGATCGCTTGATTGGTTATCTGAATGCGAAGGAGATTGGAACGATTATTCATTATCCCATCCCTCCGCATCTTGCAGAAGCATATCGGTATTTAGGACATAAGGAAGGCTTTCTGCCGATTACGGAGCATTTGGCTAAGACGGTGTTGTCGATTCCGATGTACAACGGAATGACAGAAGAAGAGCAGACTTATGTGATCGATGCACTAAATAAGTTTGAATAAGGTTGGAGTTGAGAACATTATGGAACAGCATAATATGAATAAAGTAAGAATGCTTGAATTTGCAGAACATGGAGACGACAGAGGACACTTGGTGATAGTTGAGGGTGGAATTGACATCCCATTCGAAATTAAAAGAACGTTTTATATATACGGTTCAAAAACTGACGTTGTCAGAGGTCAACATGCAAACAAAAAGACTCAGTTTGTTCTAATAAATGTTGCAGGGAAAAGCAAGGTGCGTGTACGAGATGGCGAAGGAAATGAAGCAATTTACTGTTTAAATAGACCTCATACAGGGATTTACTTGCCAACAATGGTGTGGAAAGATATGTATGACTTTAGCGAGGACTCGGTTCTACTTGTTTTGGCGAGCGAACATTATGATGCGACAGAGTACATAAGAGATTACGGGGAATTTGTGAGAGCAATAAAAGGGGAAAATGAGAATGAGTAAGGATTTAGAAATTGTACGGTTTTCGCCGGACTATAGTGAAAAGTGGGATAGATTTATTGAGCAAAGTGCTAATGGGACATTTTTGCAGTCAAGAAAATTCCTGTCATATCATCCAGAAAATCGTTTTGAAGATAACTCTTTAATGTTTATGAAAGGAGGAAATATTGTTGCTGTCTTGCCGGCAAATGTTGTAAATGAAGAAAGAAAATCTTTGATTTCGCATCAAGGTAGTACATTTGGCGGAATAGTGACATCTAAATCATTCATGAAAATTGCATATCTGGATGCTATTTTTGGGGAGCTTGAGGTATATCTTAAGGAACATGGATTTGATGAAATTAAATTAAAAATGCCCGGAAGAATTTATCAAAAAAGTGAGACGGAGTTAATGGATTACTTTTACTTTTTGAATGGGTATAGTGTTTCTCAGGAAGTTGGTTACTATATACAGTATGATAAATATCAGGATGAAATTATAAGCAATTTTTCTGCGTCAAGAAGGCGAGACTACCGATATGCGTTAAAAAATGCATTCGAGTTTAGAAAATTAGAAACGAAAGAAGAAATAGAATCTTTTTATAATGTACTGTGTGATAACTATGAAAAATTTGGGAAAAAGCCAGTACATACGTTAGAAGAATTATTAGACTTCAAATTTACAAGATTGCCTAATAATACGGATTTTTATGGGGTTTATTTAGATGGTGAATTGGTCGCAGCTGGAATGATTTTTAAATTTGATAGGCAGGTCTTTCATACGCAATATCTGGCCGTTATGCAAGATAAAACGAATATATTTGCAAACGAATTTTTGTACAAATCTCTAATTGAGGAGGCAAAAATAGAAGGTTTTCAATATATGTCTTTTGGAACGTCGACGTTTGAGGGAGGAAAGACTCTTAATAGACCTTTGGCACAATATAAAGAGGGATTCGGAACGAATGAATATGTAAATCGAACATATTATAAAAGCTTTAGATGAAAGGTTAAGTGTTAAATGCAACTTGCAGATGATTCTTTAAGGCGACTCACAAATTCAATTGAACGTAGTTTCAAGAAACAGAATATTGAATCCACATTGGAACTAATTAGCGCGAAGGCTAAGCTTCTATATACATATAATCAAAAGTATAGAGATGAACAGTCAGAAATTCTTTTGGATTCAATCGCCGGCATATACAATAATGGCTTTTCTCATGATAAAGAGGATGGAACAGTCCTTTTCTACGATGGATTTGGACTTGACACAAGAGGATTGGTACAACAATATTTAACTGGATTGATTGAAAATAACTATAAAATCTTATATGTTACTGTTTCTACAGATGTGTCGAAACAACCACGAGTTGAAAAAATGCTTAAACAAGGAAATAGCGAATTCGCATGCATACGAGCTGCAAATTTTAACAACAAGATTGTATGGTTAAGGGATTTTTGCCTTTCGCATAGTTTTAGTTATACGTTTATGTACACTACGCCATGGGATGTGGCAGGAATTGTGTTGTTTAATATGCTGAGGGGAAAAGCGATACGGTATCAAATCAATCTGACCGATCATGCTTTTTGGCTTGGAACCCGGGCATTTGACTATTGCGTTGAGTTTAGAAATTATGGAGCAGCTATTACAAGGGACTATCGAAATATCACTGAAAATAAACTGGTTTGTCTACCGTACTATCCTATTGTGAACGAAAATGAAATTTTTCAGGGATTTCCAGAATCTATTCAAGGCAAAAAGGTGATTTTTAGTGGAGGTTCTCCATATAAAACTGTAGATTCTGGTAACACGTTTTATAAATTAGTCGAATCTATACTGGATAAGCACAATGATGTTGCGTTCCTTTATGCGGGAAACGGTACAGTGAATGGGCTTGAATCTCTAACTCAAAAATACCCAGAAAGAGCTGTCCACGTATCAGAGAGATCTGATTTATTAGAGGTTATGAAGCATTCGCGGTTGTTTTTAAATACGTATCCAATCAGCGGCGCATTAATGCTTCAATATGCGGCACTTTCAGGATGCATTCCAGTTACGTTGAAGCGTGAATGGGACGACGATACGGATGGATTACTCCTAAATGAAGAAGCATTGCAGGAAACGTTCACAGAACCTTCTGAAGTTATAGAAGAAATTGATCGATTACTTGGGGATGAAGATTATTATTTGAGGAAGAAGCGAACCTTGGAGGGACAAGTTCTGACATCATCCGAATTTGCAAGTCGATTGAATCAACTAATAGAAAATCCTACTCGATTGGCTTTTACAAAAATTGATGAGGTTGACACGCAGCTGTATAGAAAAGCTTTTGCTGAAAACCTGACAAGGAAAGATGTGGTGCGGAGTATAATCCGAAAGGATATCCCAAGGGTTTGGAGCTATTTTCCTAACTTGCTTATAGAACGGTTAATTAATGAAAGTTGTGGATTGAAATGATTTAAAAGAAGAGACTTTTACTATTTGATGTTGCGAAAGATTTTACAATCTTGCTGGTCATATGTGGACATAATACATTTGTGCTAAATGGGGGAAAAAAGATATTTAATAGAGCAATTGGCGTATTTGATATGCCTTTGTTTTTTGTAATTGCTGGATATTTTATTAAAGGAGAGAAAGTAGAGCAATACATTCGTAAAAGCGTAAATCGGTTGATTATACCTTACTTCTTTACGGCAGGAGTGTTGATTGTGTTATAGGATTGCTGCTGATTTAATGAGCAACAAGATATACGATTAAGGATTGTATTGTATCACTGATTTGCGGTTATGGATTCCCGTATAAAGAGAACATTATATCATTCGGGGCGCTTTGGTTCTTACCTGCAATATTTTGTGCAAATTCTATTTTTAATGCTTTGCTATGTTTTGTAAACAATGAACGGACGCTGGCGCTTACATGCGCTGGAATTTCGTGGACGGGTTTAATTATTGCAAGATTCGTGTGCTTACCTTTCGATTTAGATATTGGAATGTATGCGCTATCGTTTGAATATGTTGGCCATTTTTAAAAGTAACTGGCTTGCTTGAAAAAGAGCCCCGGAAAATGAGATCCAAATTAGTAGGTACGATTATTCTATATATAGTTGGATTCTTGCTTTACTCTTATGACTTGAACACAAGACTGTACAAGTACCCTTTGTTTTCGAAAGCAGCAGCAATCAGTGGGAGCTTTCTCTTCTTGGTTCTATGTAAAATTATCAGCGGATTTGATATTTCAGCTTTTCTTTCATGGTGCGGAAAAAATTCTTTGACTTTTCTATGTCTGCATATACTAGAACACACCATTATCCCATGGCATAGGCTTGGGATACTCGGAACGGTATATCTATTAAGAGTGATTTGTAAAATTATTTTGATTAGCTTTGGAACCGTCGTTGTGTCAAAAACATGGGTGATTCGCAAAATATATGGTTATAACTAGGATTTAGAAATATATTGAATGCGGATTGAGGTGCTAAGAATACCATAAAGCATGATATAGGGCTCCAAACGATTTAAAAAAATAACAAGGATAATAAAAATGAAAAAAAGGATAGGCATATTAACCTTTTGGAACGTTCCGAACTATGGCGCTTTTTTACAGGCGTATGCTTTACAAAAAGTACTTGAAACACGATATCCAGAATATGACGTTCGGCAGATTCCGTATTTAAATCAAAAACACTATAATGTATATTACTCGAATTCAATTAAGCAAAATTATCGATATTGGCTGATAAATCCGAAATATTATAGAGTTTTGCTTTCTGGAAAAAGTAAAAATAAGGATGTGGAAAATACAAAAAAATTTCTTGCGTATTATGATTTGATTCCACATTTTCCTAATATTACAAAAGAAAATATAAAAGATTGCACTTTTGATGTGCTTGTCCTTGGTAGTGACATTATTTGGGACTTTACAGTTCCCTTTTTTGGCAATGATGGGTATCTTTTTGGCGTTGGAATTAACGCAAAGAAGAAACTGTCCTATGCACCGGCTTTCGGATCAGTTTCCGAGAAGAACTCAGTGCCGGATTATGTGAAGACTGGTCTGCGTGAGCTAGATGCAATATCTGTGAGAGACGAAAAATCTGCAAGACTCGTTGAAGCAATTATTGGAAAAAATGCGGATGTAGTTCTTGATCCTACATTATTATGGGATTTTCAAAGCGATTTGAATATTCCGAAACCTGCCATCTCGAATTATATTGTTGTCTATGGAAGCTTCTTTTCAGAAGAACTTGTCAAGGGGGCAAAAAAGTATGCTGAAGACAATGGGCTGAAATTGATTTGCTTAAGTAGCTTAGATGACCGATTTGAATGGTGTGATGAAATCATAAACCAGAATGAAATGACGCCTTTTGAGTGGGTGGGTTACTTTAAACACGCAAGTGCTGTTATGACATGTACTTATCATGGCTTAATGTTTTCTATTATTTTTAAAAAGAAAATCATTTTTAATATGACGGAATTTATTTACAATAAGTCTGAATCATTTATTGACGGTCTGGGTATGAAGGAAGTTCTTCTGAATGATTTGGATTTTAATGCTAAAATGAATTGGAATTGGGATTACTCCATAATTTATAGAAAATTGAATAAGATGAAAAGAGATTCAATAGGCTTTTTAAATTCAGCAATAGAGGGAGAATAAAATGGGGTCTGATAAGGTCATAAAAAACACGCTTGCGCTCTATATAAGAATGATAGTGCTAACATTCATTTCACTATTCACGTATAGAGTAGTGTTTCAATGTTTGGGCGCATCAGACTACGGAACATATAATGTTGTTGGCGGTTTTGTCTCGATGTTTTCCTTTGTGAGCGGTACAATGACAATTGCATCGCAAAGGTACTTTGCAGTAGGTTTAGCAACAGGCGACTGGGATGATGTTAATAAATCGTTCTCTGTTAATATGGTTATATACATAATATCATCACTCGTTATACTTGCTTTTGCAGAAACGATTGGATTATGGTTTATTACAACGCGCTTGAATCTTGATTACTCGCGGATGCCGGAAATAATTATTGTCTATGAAACATCTGTTGCCATTTTTCTGTCCGGAATGATTGTCTCTCCATTTATGGCGCTACTTATAGCAGATGAGAATCTAACAATCTATTCTTGGATCTCTATTATCGAGGGTATATTAAAGATTATAGTAGCTTACCTGCTATATGAGTATCATGGTAGAAAACTGATAGCATATTCGTTCCTCTTGTTATTTGTATCGTTAGTTGTAAACGGTATATATATCTTTTATTGCCTTTTAAAATATAAAAAACTCAAGTTTTCTCTTTGTAATGATAGGCATGCTTACCGGTCGGTTTTTTCTTTCGTCAACTGGAACCTAATTGGTGCAGTTGCTGCTGTAGGAAAAAATCAGGGCATAAATATTATAATCAATATTTTCTTCGGTACCGTTATCAACGCCGCACGCTCTATTGCTTATCAATTGAACACAGTTATATCATCTTTCGCACAGAACTTTATGAAAGCAATAGATCCTAGAATTATAAAGGCTTACGCAAGTGGTGATGAATCTGCTTTTAAACAGATAATTAACATATCTTCTAAGGTATCGTATTATCTGCTTATGCTTATTGCGGTTCCTTTCATTGCTAATGCGGAATATGTGCTTTCATTGTGGCTGGGGGATGTGCCAGAGTATACAGTTGCTTTTGCTTCATTGGCACTAATTGATGCATTGATTTTGAGTTTAACAGATCCAATTCTGACCGCTGTGCAGGCTGTTGGTAAAATCAAAAATTACCAGCTAACAGTAGGTATTGCTTCTCTGATGAATTTGCCGGTTGCCTATGTAGCATTAAAAATATGCCCCAATCCAATTGTCCCCTTTATAGTAGCCATTGTACTGGATGTCGTAATTACAGTTGGTCGATTGATTTGCTTCAAAATGCTGCATCCATTTTCCATCTCAAAGTATATTTTGGAAATTTGTACACCTGCAGTGATTGTTACAGTGATCTCTTTTGCCATTACAATGAGTTTCTTTTCCTCTGCGACAAATTTCTTCGCACTTGTAAAAAATGTGATTTTTACAGAGATCGTCATTTTTTTGCTGATTTTTGTGATTGGTCTTCACAAAGATGAACGAGCAATGGTAAAAAGTTTTCTAAAACGGAGATAACGATGTTCAGCGTATTTGAAAGTAAAGAAAAATGCTGTGGTTGTACAGCATGCGTATCAGCGTGTCCAATAAATGCAATTTCTATGGAGTATGATGAATGCGGATTCAGCTATCCTAAAATCAATCAAAGCGTGTGTGTTGATTGTGGCCTTTGCAAGAAAACCTGTACTTTTCCGAATCGAAATGAATTTGAATTATTTCGGGAAAGCTATGTAGCAAAACACAAGTCGAATAATATAGTGGATGCGAGTAGATCTGGTGGCTTTTTCACCGCAATCTCAGATATTATTTTGTCTGATGGAGGAGTGATATATGGAGCACTTCTGGATGAAAATCTTTATGTGCGGCATATAAGAGCAACAAATGCTACTGAGAGAAATTCACTTAGGGAGTCAAAATATGTTCAAAGTGATTTAACGGGGATTTTCTGCAAAGTTAAGGAAGACCTGCTGGCTGGTCTGATTGTATTATTTACTGGAACAGGTTGCCAATGCGGAGGCCTAATAAGCTTCTTAGAAACAAAACATATTCCAAAAGATAATCTTCTTGTGTGTGATATTGTATGCCACAGTAACGCATCGCCACAGCTGTTTAAAAAGTATCTTGCCTATCAGGAAGAGAAATTTGGCTCTCACATAGTCGATTATCATTTTAGAGATAAGGATAAGTACCCTTGGGGAAGCCATGTGGAAAAAATAGTATTTGAATCGGGTAAAGTTTTTTACACAGATGAATATACGAATTTCTTCTACACAGATGATATACGGCCATCTTGCTTTAATTGTAGATATACCTCATTGCGTAGATGCGGTGATATTACAATCGCTGATTGTTGGGGCGGAGATAAGATGTATCCGGATATAGTGAATGATAAGGGTGCTTCCCTTGTTCTTGTCAATACAGAGAAGGGAAAACAGTATTTTGATAAGATCGATAGCATGGTCATTCGTCAAATACCAATTGACGTGGTGATGCAGCCGAGATTGAAAGAGCCTGAACAGAAATCTGCCACATATGATACATTTTGGAGAGATTACAAAAATCTTCCGTTCAATCAGTTTATGAAGCGCTATAGCCATAATAACTATTCCTGGGGTAGAGTACTGGTTTCGAAGATTAAACGCATAGTTCGATTGCCAATTAGAGTAGTACGTAAACTGACGAGAGGAATTAAAAATGATTGAGGAAAATAGTTGTTTTATATTTGATGATCCAATGGATGAAAAGAAATATATCACCAGAAGGTTAATCTATGCTGTTGAATCTATTCAATATGGCGTTTCATTGAGAATGTTTAACCCTAAGAAAATTGATAGAAAAAAGAATTATGTGTCAGTTTGCGCAATATTCAAGAATGAAGCCCGTTATATGAAAGAATGGATCGAATTTCATAGAATTATTGGTATTGATCATTTTTATCTATATAATAACTTTTCAGATGATGATTATATGAGTGTTCTGGAGCCATATATTCAACAGGGCACGGTTACATTGACAGAATGGCCCATTAAACAAGGTCAGATGGCAGCATATAAAGATTGTGCGGAAAAATACGGCCAAGAGACAAACTGGATAGCCTATATTGACTTGGATGAGTTCATTGTTCCGAATGCAAAGGACAGTATAAGTGAATGTCTTTATGAATTTGAAAAAAGACCAATCGTAATTGCTTATTGGAGATTGTTTGGTTCATCTGGTCTAATGAATAGAAATCCTAAAGGGCTTGTTACGGAAGATTTTTATTTGTGCTGGAGAAAGTATACTAACATAGGAAAGTACTTCTATAATACTGCATATGATTACGCTGATGATATGCCACAGAATGTTGCCATGCATAATAGGTGGTCTCGGTATAAAGGACATAAATTGCCTCCGGTGAATTTTTATGATCACATTATATGTTGTGGAATAAATGTTGCGGATGACAACTATCCTCCGGTTCAAATAAATCACTACTTTACAAAATCTTATAGCGAGTACCTAGAGAAAAAAGCAAGAGGGGATGCATTTTATGAATTGAATCCACGTGATGAGGAATATTTTAATTGGCACGATATGAAATGCAAAGCGACAGATTATAATGTTAGAAAATACATGATCAAACTAAAAAAGGCTATGAAGGGGTAAAACTACGAATCAACAAGGAGATTATGTAGGGGAGAACAGAAGCTCATACAGTACCCGTGTGGGTCGTACATCCCAATTCCGGTTATCATCAAACCAATCTAATTTATTCTTCATGTGATTTACACCTCCAAGAGTTATTGTAGGATGTATCACATGAATTGTGGGAGCGTGAGCTCCCATTGCTGCTCGAAACTTTGCACACCTCTACGCGGTGAGCAGCAGGCAACACAGTGATTTGATACTGTGGCTAAGATGTAAAGGACGACTTTCATAAATGGGTATATTACAATGGAATTTGCTAATGACCTTCGTGAATTACAGCAGCCCGCACAAACGCACATTGATTTGAACGAATTTACTATTCCTGATGAAAATGCTCTGTTTTTCCGAGCTAAGCAAAAAGAATTATTAGAACAGTATGATGCAGCAAGAATGTTCCTATCTGAAATAGACAATCAGGACTGGGAGCATTGGTTTGCTGAAACAAATAACAAAATAGCAAATAATTATTTTAAACTTGTTTTTCAATCAAGATTTTACGAAGCAGCACTGTTCTTTTATAATTCGGTCGTGGATATTTCTTGGACGGTATGTTATGTTGCCGCTGAATTTGCGTGTTCGCACAATGGCAGGAGATTATCAGTTGAGGGAATACCGACCCTAGAGTCAGCTGTAGAAAAATTAAGAGCCTTGGAAGGAAATGTTACTTCTCCAACAGCCGAAGAAACTCCATTTGCTTATCTAAAATCACTTAGCTCAGAATTTTCAAATCCGATTAACCAGACGATTGAATTCTGGACAGAATTTGCTGAAACAGATATAAGACACACATATAATTTCTGTAAACATAAGGGACATCCGATTTATAATGAAATTGAGGAACTTAATAACACGAGAGTAATGGATTTGCGGTTTGGAGTATACGGTAAAGAGAAACCTGTGATAACGGATGTTCGGGACGTACAGATGAGTATTTCACTAAAAGAGTCCATAGACAATTTATTGAACTTTGATAATGAGAAACTTTTTCCGTATGTAAAGAGGCTTATTGAAACATTAGAAACCATAGTAGAACCATCTGAAATGATTACTTATTGACATTATGAGGCAGTAATATTCGGATTTTTAGAAATCGGAGGTATCACGCATGCCCAGAACGAAAGGCAGCAAAAATCGTCCCAAAACCAATACTACCAAAGACTACGCATCTCAGATCGCAGAGAAGCAGGAGACTGTTGTGTCTCTGACTACCGAGATCGCATCCATCATCGCCAATATTGATACTTTGAAGGCTGACCTGAAAGAGAAGAAGTCTGCTTTGAAGAAGACCGAAAAAGAAGTGGCATCCTTGGAAGCGAAGAAGGCAAAGGCAGATGCTAAGGCCGCCGAAGAAGCAAAGAAGGCTGAAGCCGAAGCGGTGCTGAAGAAGCTGCTGGCCGAGGGTGTCAGTGCTGATGATATTATCGAAAAGCTGAAATAATCGTTTCAAAATCCAGAACCGTGTGGACGGAGTTACAAAATCCCATCCAGACGGTTTTCTAATGAAACAATTGCTTCATATCAAACAAAACGCATCAATTTCTCACTCCAAGCCTCAAAATCACTTCCGATGAAATTTCAGCAAAAGGACAGCAGGAGAGATCAGGGATTGAGCAGTTGAACAGAACTGAGCGTTACAGATAAGAAGCCATCAAGGTCATCTGTGGCTCAAAATTACATCAACCGCTTCAAAAGCATTCTTCAAAAATCGGAGACAACCCATCATTCAAGTGCGACCATCAATACCTCCATCAAACTATCACCCACCCGGAGGAGCGCATCTGGGCAGAGCAAACGCCCCGGCGGTGCTCCGGGCCCCGGACGCTCCGAAGATCAAGCACAATCGGATGAAACAATTTTACATGGTTGACATGAGGCGGAAAACGTGATATTATCACCTTGTAAAAAAGTGCGAATCCCTCTCGCTCACAGAGGAAAAATCTCTCTCGCAACGAGAAATCAAACGATACAACGAACAAAAAACGACTTTGCCGAAGGCTGGCAGACACGAGGGACTTAAAATCCCTTTCTGGCGACAGAGTGCGGGTTTAAGCCCAGCCGGTGGCATGAGAAAGCTCAGAATTGTTCGTTGATTCGAATGATTCTTGGCTTTCTCGGTTCTTTGTCAAATGTTTGGCTGAAGCAGGTAAAAACGGCAAACAGGAACCAGTGGCATGACATTCAAGAGACGATACGCCTTTTTCATTAGGGTGTATCTGAAAACACCCAATGAAATACACAAAACAGACCTTCCAGCAGGATCTTGCTGCCATGGGGCTGACCAACACCGAGACGATTCTCATCCACTCCTCCATGAAAGCCATCGGTGTTGTCGAAGGCGGCGCGGACACGGTCCTGGATGTTTGCATTGCTAGCGCTGAATTTTACAAACCGATAAGAATGCAACGATACCTCTGCGGTTCTGGATGCACCGCAGGGGTCTTTTTTGTGCAGGCCCTTTCCGAAAAGGGAAAATCATGGTATACTGTGTTGAAGAAAATTTGAATCTGGAGGAGAAAAGATGAATGATATGAAGGTAAAGACAGATGCACTGCTGAAAGAGATGGCCGTCCTGACCGGGGCAATCGCGATCATTGCGGCGGGCGTCTACTTTTTTCTGGTGCCGAGCCATACATCCATCAGCAGCATTTCCGGCCTTGGCATCGTGCTGTCCAATTTTGTGCCGCTGCCCTTGTCGGTCATTACGATGATCCTGAACGTTGCGCTTCTCATTGTCGGGTTCTTTACCTGCGGCAGAGAGTTTGGCGCAAAGACCGTTTACACCAGCGTACTGCTGCCGGTGTTTCTGGGGCTGTTTGAAAAGCTGTTCCCGGAGGCTGGCTCGATGACTGGCAGTCAGGAGCTGGACGTGGTGTGCTATATCCTGGTGGTCAGCATCGGGCTGAGCATTTTGTTTAACCGCAACGCGTCCTCCGGCGGGCTGGATATCGTGGCGAAAATCATGAACAAGTACCTGCACATGGAATTGGGAAAAGCCATGTCTCTGTCGGGGATGTGCATAGCGCTTTCCGCAGCGCTGGTCTATGATAAGAAAACGGTGGTCCTGAGCATTCTGGGCACTTATTTCAACGGCATCGTGTTGGATCATTTCATCTTCGACAACAGCATCAAGCGCCGTGTCTGCATCATCACCGAAAAAGAGGAGGCGCTGCGGCAGTTTATCATCAACGATCTGCACAGTGGTGCGACCATGTACGAGGCCATCGGCGCATACAATCTGGAAAAACACAACGAGATCATTACCATCGTGGACAAGAGCGAGTATCAGAAGCTGATGAACTTTATCAACCGGGAGGACCCCAAGGCGTTTGTCACTATCTACAATGTGTCCAGTGTGCAGTATCAGCCCAAGACCTGAGCACCGGATGTGAAAGGAGACCCTATGAACATTACAGTTTATCTTGGAGCAAACGAAGGAAACACCCCGGCATTGAAAGCGGCCGTGCAGGAGCTTGGGCGCTGGATCGGGGAGAGCGGGAATGCGCTGATCTACGGCGGGTCCCGAAGCGGCCTGATGGGTGCACTGGCGGACAGTGTGCTGGCTGCGGGCGGCGATGTGACCGGCGTAGAGCCGGAGTTCTTTGTCAAAGGGGAACTTCAACACGATGGCCTCACGGAGCTGATCGTTACAAAGGATATGACCGAACGGAAAACGAAGATGATCGAGCTGGGCGATGCGTTCATTGCGTTTCCCGGCGGGACAGGTACGCTGGAAGAGATCGCAGAGGTGATGTCCAAAGTCTCGCTGAAGCATCTGGATGCGCCCTGCATTCTGTACGATCTGGATGGTTATTATACCGGCCTGCGGATGCTGCTGAGCCACATGATCGAAACTGGCCTGTCGTCTGAAGAACGGCAGGAAGGAATCTATTTTGCAAAGGATCTCGCGGAGATCAAGACGATTTTGAACCTTTAATTTCACGAAACAAGCCGAATTAAAATGACGCAGATACGATTGAAGCTGAACAAATAAAACAAAGAGTAAATCACGAGAAAGCCGTCTGCAACAAAATTTCATCTGCATCAAAAACGCATAGAATGAAAAGAATACAAATCGTATAGCTCGTTTGAGCGGCACATTTCTACAGCGAAAAATTGACTCGAATGCCGCGCCGTTTTATGCTATAATAGTCCATAGAAAAGGAGCGTGGAGTATTTGGAACTGGAGCAAGCGCAGAAGCGCGTGGAAGAACTGCGTGCGGTGATCGAAAAGAACAACCGCCTTTATTACGATCAGGATGCCCCTGAACTGGAGGATTTTGAATACGATGCCCTGACACGGGAGCTGAAAGAATTGGAAGCACAGTTCCCGCAGCTGGTCACACCCAACTCACCGACGCAGCATGTCGGCGGGACCCCCAGCGGACGGTTTGCCAAGGTCACACACGCGGTCAAAATGGAAAGTCTGTTGGATGCGTTTTCGTTTGACGAACTGCGCGACTTTGACCGCCGGGTGCGTGAAGCAGGCGTCGAACCGGAATACGTGGTGGAGATCAAGATCGATGGCCTTTCGTGCAGCCTGGAATACGAAAACGGTACGCTGGTGCGGGCTTCCACCCGCGGCGACGGTGTGGTCGGCGAAGACGTGACGGCCAATGTCAAAGCCATCCGGAAGATCCCCAAACAGCTGAAGGATGCACCGGAGTTTCTGGAAGTGCGCGGTGAGGTGTATATGCCGCATGAAGCGTTCCAGCACCTTTGCGCCGAGCAGGAATTGCAGGGAGCGGCACCCTTTAAGAATCCGCGCAACGCAGCCGCCGGTTCGCTGCGCCAGAAGGATTCAAAAATCACCGGGAGCCGTGGGCTGTCGATCTTTATCTTCAATGTGCAGCAGATCCGCGGCAAGGAACTGACCACCCATGCAGAGAGTCTGGACTACCTCAAGAGCCTGGGCCTGCCGGTCTCGCCGCGCTATCACGTGGTGCACAACATCGAAGACGCCATTGCTGAGATCGAGCAGATCGGCCAGAACCGTTCGAAGCTCGATTTTGATATGGACGGTGCCGTCATTAAAGTAAATGCTTTTGCACAGCGCGATTTGATGGGTTCGACCAACAAATTCCCGCGCTGGGCCATTGCGTTCAAGTACCCGCCGGAGGTCAAGGAGACGACGCTGCGCAGCATCGAAGTAGCCGTTGGCCGCACAGGCGTTCTGACCCCGACGGCCTGCTTTGACCCGGTCTTTCTGGCGGGGACTACCGTAGCACGTGCGACGCTCCACAACGAGGACTTCATCCATCAGTTCGGCCTCTGCATCGGGGATACCATTCAGGTGCGCAAAGCCGGTGATATCATTCCGGAAGTCATCGGTGTGACCCGCCATGAGGAAGGCGCACAGCCCTATGAGATGCCCACAGTCTGCCCGTCCTGCGGCGCACCGGTAGTGCATCTGGAAGATGAGGCGGCACTGCGCTGCGTCAACCCGGAATGCCCGGCACAGGCACTCCGCAACATCATCCATTTTGCTTCCCGCGATGCCATGGACATCGACGGCCTCGGTACGGCGGTTGCAACGCAGCTGGTGGATAAGGGGCTGGTGCACTCGGCGGCAGACCTTTATACCCTCACGCTGGAGCAGCTGCTGACGCTGGAAAAGTTCAAGGAAAAGAGTGCGACCAATCTGCTGCAAGCCATCGCGCACTCCAGGGAAAACAATCTGGACAAGCTGCTGTTTGGCTTTGGCATCCGGAACATCGGCGATAAGGCTGCGGCTCTGCTGGCGGAACATTTCGGTTCGCTGGAAGCCATCCGGGAGGCGACCGAGGAGCAGATCAGCGAGATCGACGGCTTTGGCGGTGTGATGGCCCAGAGCGTGACCGAGTTCTTTGCAAAAGACGGCACGACCGACCTTGTCCATCGTCTGGCGGATGCCGGATTGAATATGCAGTGGAAGGGAGAGCCCAAGGGCGACAAACTTGCCGGAAAAACGCTGGTCGTAACCGGCACACTGGAGACCCTTTCCCGCAATGAGGCGGAAGCGCTGATCGTAAAGAACGGCGGCAAGGCCAGCGGTTCCGTCTCGAAAAAGACGGCCTATGTGGTGGCCGGAACAGCGGCAGGCTCGAAGCTGACCAAGGCACAGGCCCTTGGTGTGCCGGTGCTGACCGAAGCAGAGTTCCTCGCCCTGTTGAACGAGGAACCAAAGCCGGAAGCCTGAATCTTTCCGGAGTCCTGAATAAAAGAAGAACCCCATCAAACGCCCGTACAGTGGAACACGCTGTGCGGGCGTTTGTGCTGCCCGGTTCTATCTTCCGCCCGGCTGCATACAGTGATGACAAGAGACGCGGAAGGAGAATGCAGGATGGACGAGTATTATCAGGTGGTTCAATCGCTGCCAAGCTGGCTGGCCCGGCCGCTTCTGGACATGCCGTCGGCCCTTGCGCCCGATGTGCAGGAGCTTCGGCTGCGGGTGGGCTGTGCACCAGCGTTCACGATGCGCGGGGCAGTCTGCACACCGCAGGAAACAGCGCGGGAGCTTGCCTCCTTGCAGCGGATGCTTCTGACGTCGCAGCAGATGGAGGAGATCTTGTTCACGCTGTGCGGCGGGTCGGTCCACACGCATCAGACGGAGATCGCGCAGGGGTATGTGACGGGTCCCTCCGGGTGCCGGGCTGGCCTTGGTGGGCGCTTTCTGCAAAACCCGGAACAGGGCGTCGTTTTGCAGGAACTGACCTCCGTCAACCTGCGCGTTGCGCGGGAGAAAACCATCCCGCTCCCACAGGAACTGTGTGCAGCCATGCAGACACATTTCATCGGGATGCTTCTCGTAGGCGAGCCGGGCAGCGGCAAAACGACGCTTCTGCGCAGCATGGCGCGGGAGCTTGTCTGCCAGAAAAAGCTGGTCTCGGTGATCGACGAGCGGCGGGAGTTGTTTTCGGGCAGCTCCCGGCGGAAGTCCCCCGGCGAAGCACTGGATGTGATCTCCGGCATCCCGAAGGGACAGGCTGTGCAGATGGCACTGCGGACACTCTCGCCGCAAATCCTTTTGTTGGACGAGCTGGGCGGTCTGGATGAGGTGACAGCGCTCGAACAGGGGCTTTTCAGCGGCGTGGACTTTATCGCAACGCTCCATGCAGCGTCCCCGGAAGAAGCGGTCGGACGCCCCCAGGTGCAGGCGCTGCAGGCGCGGGGCGCACTCCATGTGCTGGTCTGGCTCAAAGGGCGGGCGGAGCCGGGGCAGGTGCGGGAGGTGCGGTTTTTATGAGCAGTCTCTTTTTGCATGGCATCGGGGCGGTCTGCCTGGTATTCTGCGGCTGGTGTGTTGGCGATGGGGTCTGCATCCGTGCAGAGGCACATCGGCAGGCACTGCAAAAGACCATTGCCCTACTGGAACGCATCCGCCGGGAGATCGAATTTCGGCGTACGGATCTGAGAGCTTTGCTTTGTGCTATGCAGCGGGAGGGTCTTGTGGGGCAGGCAGAGCGTTCGCTGCAAGCGCTGGCTCCCGACCCGGCGCTGACCCGGCGGGAGCAGAACGCATTCCGGGCGTGCATGGCAGGTCTGGGCCATGCAGAAGCAGCGCAGGAATGCCAGCAGCTCGCATTTTACATTCAGCAGTTCGAGGCGTTTCAGACAGAGCTTGCACCGCAGCTGCGACAAACGAACGAGCTTTCGCATAAGCTTGGCCTTGCGCTGGGGCTGGCGGCTGCAATTTTGCTGATTTGAGCGGAGAGGATGAAAAAGATGGAGATCGACCTGATCTTTAAGATCGCGGCCATTGGCATCATCGTAGCGGTGCTGAACCAATTGCTGATCCGCTCCGGGCGGGAGGACCAGGCGATGATGACGACACTGGCAGGGCTGGTCGTGGTCCTGTCCATTCTGGTGAAACAGATCAGCGCCCTGTTCGTGACCATCAAATCCCTGTTCGCACTATGAGTGCGGCGGCAGCGGCCTTTGGTCTGGCGCTTTTGGCAGCATTGCTTTATACGGTGCTCAGGCGCAGTGTCCCATCCTACGCGCTGCTGCTTTCGCTGGGGGCGGCATTGGTGCTTCTGGTGCGGGTCGGGTCTGCATTCCGGGCAGCGCTCCTCGGCATCGTCCGCCTGGGGGAGCAGACAAACGGCGCAGCCTTTTCGTGCCTGATGAAGAGCGCGGTCGTCCTGCTTCTGACGGACTATACCCACACCCTCTGCGAAGAAGCCGGAGCGGAATCGCTGGCGTGGTGTGTCGGGCTGGCCGGCCGCTGTCTGGTGCTTGCGGCAGCGTGGCCGCTGCTGGAAGAGATTTTACAGCGAATCGGGAGTATGACGGGATGAACAACTGGGATATGCGCCTTCCGGGCGCGGAGATGTGGGGGCCTTATCTGGAACAAAGCCCGGTACCGCCTGCGGCGTTCGCAGAAAACCCCTGGGAGGCGCTGCGCAGTTTTCTGCCGGAGTCCCTGCCCACGGCTCTGCATACCGCTGCAAGCGGATATGCGGCGGTTCTGACCTTTCTGGTGCTGGGCGCTGTCATCGCACTGCTGTTGGGCGGCCATGCGGATGGAATGCTGCTGGATCTCGTCTGTGCTGGGGGCTGCGGGGTCCTACTATGGGAGAAGCTCGTGGCCCTTTCCGAAACGCTCTGCACCCAGATCGAAAGCTGGAACCGGTTTCTTCTGGGTTTTCTGCCAGTGTATGCAGGGGTCCTGACCCTGGGCGGCGAGAGCGTGGCAGGCGCTTCGGCAGGCGGTTTTCTTCTGACGATGCTGTGTACTCTGGCGCAGGGGCTCACGGTACTGGTGCCGCCGCTGATCCAATGCTATCTGGCCTTGAGCATGGCCTGCTGCATCTGTGCGGAGACTGGGTTGGGGAGCTTTTGCAAGGCGGTTGGCAGTGCGTTGGAAAAGCTGCTGGGGTGGGCGGGCAAACTTCTGGTTGCCCTTTTGGGTCTGGAGCGCATCTCAACGCTGCAGCTGGACCGTGCGGCCCTTCGCACCGGGCAGCTTCTGACCGGGACGGTGCCGATCATCGGGGAGACGCTGCGCGATGCCTCGGAGACGGTGCTGTCGTGCCTTCAGCTTTTGAAAAGCGGGCTGGGGCTGGCTGCGCTATTGACCATTGCAGCAGAATTCGTGCCGGTCTATCTGGGAATGCTTATCCAGCTGGGCCTGCTTTCCGGGTGCGGGCTTCTATGCGGACTGATGGGCAGTGAGCGCTGCCAGAGCCTTCTGGAATGCTTTGCTGAGGTGCTCCGCTGCATGATGGCAGTGACGGCGCTGTTTGCGGGGCTTGCCATTGCAGGCACGGCACTGCTCTTTGTGGTAGGGGGTGGATGAAGTGCAGAACATCAAAGCGGCGGTGGCAGTTTTCTGCACGGCGTGTATCTGCGCGGAGCTGACCGCACAGCTCACGGGGCAGGGGTTGGCCCGGCGCAGCATAAAAGCGGTGGCTGGGTTATATATTTTAGCAGTGGTCCTCTGTGTGCTTCCGCGGGCAAAAGGGGAGTGGCAGACGTTCGCTCTCCCGGCGGCGTCTTCGGTGGAGCTGGGAACACAGAAGGAGACCGTGCTTCGTGCGGCGGCGTCTCAGCTGGAAGACACCTTGGAAGTTCGCTGCCGTGAGGAGTTGGGCGCAGAGGTCGTCATCCGCATCGAGCTGGAAGAAACATCGGAGGGCGTACAGGTCCATTCCCTGACGGTAACGCCGATGGGAGAGGCGGAAGAAACGCGGGATGCGGTAGAGGAACTTCTTCAACAGACGCTGGGCGTATCGCCTGTGTGGGACGTACCCGGCGGGGAGAATGCGCCATGAAACAGCGGGGAGAAGGAACGACATTCGATTTCCGGGCACTGCTGGAAAAGCAGAACCGCACCCGACTGGCCGTGGTGCTGGGCGGCGCGGCAATGCTGTTGCTGCTGCTCTCCGAACTGCTGCCCGCAACGCCGCCTGCGGAACCATCCGCGGCGTCGGCTTCTCAGGCGTCAGCCTACCGGGAGCAGCTGGAAGCACAGCTCCAGGACCTGATCGGGCAGATCGACGGGGCCGGGGCCACGACCGTGATGGTGACACTGGAAACTGGGGAGGAGACCGTCTATGCAACGGACACGCAGTCGGGACAGACCCAAAGCCAGGAAACGCATGTGCTGTTGGATGACGGCACGGCTCTGGCGCAGACGGTCTATTATCCGCAGGTGTGCGGTGTCGCGGTCGTCTGTGACGGCGGGGGAGATGTCCGGGTCGCTGCACGGATCACCGAGCTTGTGCGGGCATTGCTGGATATTTCGTCTACCCGGATCTGTGTAGAACAGCGCCGGCTCTGACCGGCTGTTTCAGAACCATTCAGTCGCAGAGACAAGGAGGAACATTTCCATGAGAGCTATTTCCAAGAACACCCGAAAAGTGACGGCGCTTACCCTGGCGGCGGCTCTGGTCGTTGCGGTCTATCTGAACTGGCAGTATGCGCGGGCGGGCGTTACGCTGGAGGAAAACGCCGTCCAGGTCGCGGCAGGAGCAGACACAGCGGACGAAGCCTCCGTGCCCATTCTGGACGGCCTGATGACCGAGGCGGAAGCCGTTTCCAGCGCCAACAAGAATTATGGAGAAGCACAGCTCGTCAGCGTAGCGAATCACAGCGGCTCCAAGTTCTTTGAGGAGGCCCGGCTCAAGCGGACCAAGGCACACGACGAAGCAATGGACGCCGTGCAGAAAGCTTTGAAATCGTCGTCGCTCTCCGCAGAAGAGAAAAAGAGCTACACCCAGCAGTTGACCGGCAATCTGGAAGATCTCCATGCGGAAAATGAGATCGAAACGATGGTCAAGGCCAAAGGCTTTGCAGACTGCCTCTGCTTTTTGCAGTCCGGCCGGGCAGATCTGACGGTGATGACCTCCGGCGACGCACTGACAGCAGCGCAGGTGGCGCAGATCCGGGATATCGTCCTGAGCAAAAGCAGTGTGACGGCGCAGAACATCACCATCGTAGAGGTAAAATAAGAGAGCGGTTGCGGGGGTCCGCCGGATGTGGTAATATAAAGAGGAACAAACAAAGCGGGCCTGCCGCCCGGCGGGCCCCACAGGAGCGTCTATGAAAGAACCAAAACTGAAGACCGTTTACGTCTGTTCCAACTGCGGAGAGACCAGCCCGCGCTGGATGGGCCGCTGCCCAAGCTGCGGCAGCTGGAACACCATGAACGAAGATGTGGTCGCAGAGGCCCCCAAGGCGGGGCTTACCGGCGGAAAAGCCGCTGCCCCTGCCCGGCAGGAGGGGGTGACCTCGCTGACGGCCAGGCGCCTGTCGGAGATCAGCACGACCGAGGAGAAAAGCCGCATTCTGACCGGCATCTCCGAACTGGACCGTGTGCTGGGCGGCGGCATCGTGCTGGGCGGCGTGGTCCTGCTCAGCGGTGAGCCGGGCGTGGGCAAATCCACCATGCTGCTGCAGCTTTGTGGTGCCATCTCCAACCAGCACACGGTTTTGTATATTACGGGGGAAGAGTCAGTGCGGCAGGTCAAGCTGCGTGCCGCGCGGCTCAAGATCCCGCAGGAGAACATCTATCTGGTAGCCGAAAACGACGTGGACGAGATCTGCGGCCTGATCGAAAAGGAAAAACCGGACCTTGTGGTCATCGACTCCATCCAGACCATGCGCTGCATGGACATCTCCTCTTCGTCCGGCACGGTCAGCCAGGTGAAGGAAAGCGCGGCCCGGCTGCTGGCTGTGGCCAAAAAGCAGGAGATCCCAATGTTCATCGTGGGCCATGTCAACAAGGATGGTGCCATTGCCGGCCCCAAGGTCATGGAGCACATCGTGGATACGGTGCTATACTTTGAGGGCGACAAAATGCTGCCTTACCGTATCCTGCGGGCAGCCAAGAACCGCTATGGCTCCACGAATGAACTGGGCATGTTCGATATGACGGGGCAGGGGCTGGAAGAGATCGAAAACCCCTCGCAAATGCTTCTGGAAGGGCGTCCGCTCGGCGTTTCCGGCAACTGCGTTGCCTGTACGATGGAGGGCAGCCGCCCCATTTTGAGCGAGATTCAGGCGCTTGCGACGAAAACGAATTTCCCGGCACCGCGCCGCGCCTGCAGCGGCTACGATTACAACCGCATGAACCTTCTCATTGCGGTCCTTGAAAAACGCGCCGGGTATTTCTTTGGCAACCTGGATGTGTATATCAACATTGTCAGCGGCATCACGCTGCGGGATACGGCCTGCGACCTGGCGGTCTGCCTCAGCATGGTTTCATCGCTGCTGGACTGCCCGGTCAGCGACAAATTGATCGCCATCGGTGAAGTCGGTCTGGGCGGTGAGGTGCGCAGTGTGCCCAACCTGGAACAACGTCTGCGGGAGGCGGAACGGATCGGTTTTGAACGTGCCGTCGTGCCGAAGCACAGCCTTGCGCATCTGAACCCGGCGGATTATCCGGGTATGAAGCTCGTAGGGGCGGCTTATATCTCGGATGCGATCCATGCTTTGAAAAACGACCGCCTTTAATGGAAATGATAAGGAAACGATATGTCCATCTATCTTGATGAAAAGAATCCCAGCAAGCACAAACCGTTCGAGGATGCTTCGGCGGACATTGTGGAGTATGTGCGTTATCTGGAAGTGATCGCAGGCAAAAGCGCGAACACAGCGTTCAGCTATTACTGCGATCTGCGCGGCTTCAGCCGCTTTATGAAGCGCCGCAGGGGCCTTGTGGCAGAGGATGCGGAACTGAAAGAGATCGACCCCAAAGGGCTCGACACCGCATTCTGGGGCAGTGTGACAAAAGAGGACGTCTACGAGTATCTGTATTTTCTGAACCGTGAATGCGGAAACAAAAAGTCCTCCACCGCCCGGCGGCTGGCCAGCCTGCATGGGTTTTATGACTATCTGGTCAATCAGGTCAACCGCCTTTCGCAGGACCCGACGGCCTCCATCAAACCGCCCAAGCAGGATAAAGTCCTGCCCAAATATCTGACGGCGGAGCAATCCATGCAGCTGCTGGAAAGCACCCAGCATCAGAGCGATTTTCCGGAACGGGATTACTGCATGGTCGTGCTGTTTCTGAACTGCGGGATGCGTCTGGCAGAACTGGTCGGGATGGACCTTGGCGACATCGACCTGGAACAGCGGCAGATCCGGCTGTTCGGCAAAGGCCACAAGGAGCGCATGGTCTACCTGAATGATGCCTGCATCGAAGCGCTGCAATTGTACCTGAAGAAACGGAACACGATGGAAGGTCTGGACCCCAAGGAAAAGGCCGTTTTTGTGACCCGCCGCATGAAAGACCGCATTTCGAACCGCCGCGTGGAACAGCTGGTGACAGGTGCCATGAAGGCGGCAGGGCTGAAGGGCTTTTCGACCCACAAGCTGCGGCATACAGCAGCTACGCTGATGTACCAGACCGGCAATGTGGATATTCTGACGCTCAAGCAGCTGCTCGGCCACAGCAGTGTGGGAACGACCCAGATCTATACGCATCTGCAAGAATTTCAGGTCCGCGCAGCCATTGAGCAGAACCCTCTGGGGGAAGTCCGGAAGACAAATTTGGATACAACAAAACAGGAAGCGGGGGAGACCCGCGGGGGAATTTCGCCGGACGGTGCAGAAATGGACGCAGGAGCGAAGGATGCTCCGGATGACGCAGCCGAAACGCCGACCGGGCCGATGGAAGCCTTTGATGGGGCGGCCAAAGACGGTTTCCGCGTGGATGTTTCGGCGCTGCGTGAGCCGGATGCAAGTGAGAAAATGGAGCGGTAAAATGGATTATACGAAATTTTCAGGCACTTATACGGTTCGGCGGCTATTCAGTGACGATATTCCGTCTGTTTTTGCGCTCTGTGAGAAAAATCCGCAGTATTATGAGCATTGTCCGCCGTTTGTGACGCCGGAAAAGATCGAAGCCGATATGAAGGCCATGCCGCAGCGCAAGACCGGTCAAGAACAGGATAAGTATTATCTGGGCTATTTTGACGTCCACCAGCGGCTTGTGGCTGTGATGGATTTCATCGACCATTATCCGGATGCGAAAAGTGGGTTCATCGGATTCTTTATGATGGAGAAAGATCTGCAAGGAACCGGCGTCGGAAGCTCGATCATTACGGAGCTGTGTGCCTGTCTGGCGCAATGGGATTATCAATACATTCGTCTGGGTTATGTGGATGGAAACGAACAAAGCAGATCGTTCTGGCTGAAAAATCAATTCACAGACACCGGCTTGAGAGATCATACAAACAATTACACCGTCGTTGTGATGAATCGTTTCTTGACAAAAGTGTAGATCAAAAAGCAGAAAAAACAGACCAAGAATACACCAATTGCATACATTTGCATACATACCGCAAAAAGGCCGGTGGAGCTCAAAATCGAGCCCAGCGGCCTTAATTGGCAAAAATTGGAGAAAAGAAGGCTTTTCAACTCCCCTATATTTCACATAACGTGCATTATACGAAACTTATGTCGTTGAAAAACAGGCCCCCTCTTCTGCTGTGTTCTACGCGCACAGCTTTGCCGGGAGGCTCGTTTTTCGTTTCAGTTTCAGGACGCACACCGTTGCAGGTTCAGGCTATGCGTGTTGCGCCGGGTCTGGTTTATTCCGGCAGCGGCGTGATCTCAAAATATGTACAGATGGCTTCATAGTAAGCGCGGGCGGTTCGCCTGCAACCCTCTTCACTGCCAAACTGTGCAACATCGGCGGCACTGGTCACAAAGCACTGCTCTGCCAGAACGGCCGGACAGTTTGCATCTTCCAGGATGGTAAAGCTGCGCTCTGCCCGCACTTCAGTGTGGCTGGTTTCGACCAGCTGCTTTGCTTCTCCGATATAATAAATGTAACGGACTCCCCCGCGCCCCCGCAGACTGGCCCCGGCGGAACGCATGGCGCTGGCCAGGCGTTTCGCGAAATAATAGCTTTCCTGATGCCAGGTGCGGCCCGGCACACTGGGATAGCACTCGAACCCGGAGGCCGTGGAGCCTTCCGGTGCAGAGTTCCCGTGGACGGAAAGCAGCAGGTCCGGCGAGAGCGCGTTGGCCGCAGCGGCGCGTTCTGCTGGCTTTGCCGTGGCGTCATAGCTTTCGCGGGTCTGGAGCGGGATAAAATTAGGGTCGGCCTCCAGCCACCCGCGCAGTGCTTCGGCGGTAGCTGCCGTCATCTCCTTTTCCGTTACGATCCCCTGCGCGCCGGGGTCCGAGCCGCCGTGCCCGGCATCGATTGCAATACGATAGGGCGGCGGGCCGAAGGTGGGGCGGAAATCATCATCGTCTACAGCGGGTGTTCCCTGCCCGATCGTAAAGGCTGCATACCACAAATAAAGGCCGAAACAGATCCCGATGAAACAGAGGCAGAGAACGACCGCGTGACGAAATGAAAAGGCCTGATTTTTCTGTTTCTTTTTGCGATGGACTGCATGTTTTGCCATATAGACTTCCCTGCTTTGAATAAAACAAAACCTGCCCGCGAGATCGTTTCAGGGGCAGGTTTCCGGGAAATGCCCGGAGAAATTTTACTTCAGTTCGACCACGGTCACGCCGCTCTCACCCTCGCCGTAGCGGCCAAGGCGGAAGCTCTTGACCATGCGGTTTCCGCGCAGATGCTTGTGGATGGCCGTGCGCAGTGCACCGGTGCCATTGCCATGGATCAGATAGACCACGGTCTGGCCGTTCAGGATGGCGCGGTCGATGAAGGAATCCACCTCCGGCAGTGCCTCATCGACCGTCAGGCCCAGCAGATTGCACTCCATTTTGGCGCTGCGCTGCACCCGCTCTACCCTGCCGTTCGGGCGGTTGGCGTCACCGGTCAGGCGGGAATACCGCTGCTGCGCCTTTGTCTTGGCCTGCGGTTCCTTGACCAGCTTTTCGGGCTGCTTCAGGCCCAGGAGCGGAACTTTGGTCTTGATGATTCCGGCGCGAACGAGGACATCGCCGTTTTTATCCGGCAGAGCCAGCACCGTTGCCAGCTGATTCAGCTCGGCGATGCAGACCTCCTGCCCCACCTTGACCTCCTTCAGCGGAACGAATTCCTTGACCGGATTGTGCACAATCTCGGTGCCGATGAAGAGCTTTTCCGATTCTTTTTTGGCGATCTCCCGCGCGCGCTGAGCCTTCTGCTGAGTGCTCATCCGCTCATCCTTCTGGAGCTGACGCAGCTCATCCGTCAAAGCGTATGCTTTGCTTTCCACCTGCTGCGCCAGTGCACGGGCCTTGGCGCGGGCTGCTTCCAGCTCATTTTCGCCCTGCTGGATGAGTTCGTCCCGCTTTTTGCGGGCGGCATCCAGCTGATGGGCAGCCTCATTGCGAAGCTCTTCCACCTCGTCCTGGCTTTCCTTGAGCTGCAGTTTCAGGTCGTCCAGCTGGCCCAGAACGGCATCTAGACGCTTGTCCTCTGCCGAAAGATGCTGCTGTGCCGCTTCGATGACGCGCTCTGGGATGCCGAGCTTCTCGCTGATGAGGAAGGCGTTGGATTTGCCGGGAACGCCGACGCTCAGCTTGTATGTGGGGCGCAGCGTCTCAAGGTCAAATTCACAGCTGGCATTGACGACGCCTTTCGTTTCCAGAGCGAAGACCTTCAGCTCTGCATAGTGGGTGGTCGCCATCAGCAGCACACCACGGCGGCGCAGCTCTTCGATGATGGCGACTGCTAGCGCAGCACCCTCGGCGGGGTCTGTGCCTGCTCCCAATTCGTCCAGCAGGACCAGTGTGCGGGGCATGGCCAGTTCCAGGATGCCTGTGATCTTCTTCATGTGGCCGGAGAAGGTGGACAGGCTCTGTTCGATGCTCTGCTCGTCGCCGATGTCCACGAGGAACTCGTCAAATACGCAGATCTCGCTGCGCTCGTCGGCAGGAATAAGGAAGCCGCATTGTGCCATGGCACACAGCAGACCGGCCGTTTTCAGGGTGACTGTCTTGCCGCCGGTGTTCGGGCCGGTGATGATAAGCGAATCGTAGTCTCTGCCCAGCGCGATATCCACCGGGACGCACTTTTTGGGGTCGATGAGCGGATGCCGTGCCCGGATGAGTGAGAAGGACGAATCGGTCCGCACGGCAGGCTTAAAGGCCTTCATGTCCAGCGCCAGCCGTGCCTTGGCCAGCAGGACGTCGATCTCCAGCATGGCCTTATAGCTGTATTGGAATTGCGGCTCAATGGCGGCGACCTGTGCCGTGAAGGCAACCAGAATGCGCTCGATCTCCTGCGCTTCCTGTGCGCGGTATTGCAGGATGCGGGCATTTGCCTCAACGACGGCCTGCGGCTCCACAAAGACCGTTGCGCCCGTGGAGGAGACATCGTGGATGATGCCGCTCACTTCGCCGCGGTATTCACTTTTGACCGGGACGACATACCGGCCGTTTCGCATGGAAACGACGCTCTCTTGCAGATATTTGGAGGTGTCCATGTTGCGGACCATAGTTTCCAGACGGTCGCGGATGCTATTTTCAGTGGCGTGAATCTTCTTGCGCAGCTCATTCAACGTGCGGGAAGCCGTGTCAGCCATGGCATCCGGTGCCAGAATGGCGCTGGAGATCTGCTGCTCCAGGCCGGGCTGCGGGGCCAGCGCGTAGAACAGGTCGTCTGTCGGCAGCGCTTCGTGATCCGAGGAACCGTACCAGCTGCTCAGATTCTGGAAGTTGCGGAGTGCGCCCGCCACCATCAGCAGTTCTCCCATCGAGAGGACACCGCCCTTGACAGCGCGGGTCACCAGCTGGCTGACACCCTCCACACCGCCGAACCGGGGCGAACCGTTTTTGATGAGCAGGCTGTTGATGGCATCCGTCTGTTCCAGCGAATAGCGGACCTCGTCCGGGTCGCACTGGGGCTCCAGCGCCAGCATCTGCGCTTTGGCCTCCCGGCAGACGCAACCCTCGGCTGCGCGGGCAATGATCTTATCAAGCTCAAGTGTTTTTAAGTAGCTTGTTTCCATAGTAATGATCCCTTTAGAATTTGTTCGGTCAGGGCAGAACGGATTTCAGAAATGAATAGCTCTTCAGCGGCTTGTCGAGGTGGGTCAGCGCGTATTGCTCTGCCACCGCCGATAGCTTGGCCAGACTGCCGACCGAGATCTTGAATGCAAATATTTTTTTGTCCTCTACGAGGCAGATGTGCCGCAACGCATACAGCGCACCGGCGTCCAGGTTGCACGGCTTCCCTGCCTTCTGCGCACAATCCGGGCAGAGCAGATAGCCCTCCTGCGGGTCGAGATAAAACGACGCATCGTCATACTTTCCGCACACATTGCAGCAGGCAAGCTGCGGCAAAAAGCCGCACTCACTCATGGTGCGCAGCTCGAACACCGCCTTGATGACGCGCAGATCCGCTTTCTGGCGGCTGATCATGTACAGGCAGTTGAGCAGAAGCCGAAGCTCCTTGCCCGCTTCGGTGCCGGTCGGCGAGAGCGAGACCGCCATCTCATCCAGATACATGGCAAGCCCCATCCCCTCGATGGAGGAAGAAACTCCGTGGAAAATGGTGTTGACCGAAGCCTCCCGGACCGTGTACATATTCCGCCCCGGAACAAGGACAAATTCCGAGTAACAAAAAAGCCCGCAGGCGCTGAATAATTTGCTCTTCAGCCGCAGGCTGTTCGGCGCCGAAGCCGAGATCACACCAAGCTCCGGTGTCAGGATGGTCAGGATCCGGTCAGCCTCTTTGTACCGGGTCTCCCGCAGGACGAGCCCCATCGTTACGATCGTATCCATCAGTATCTTCTCCTGCCGGAACAGCAGGCTGTTCCGCGTTCTGCTGCCTGTAATCCAGGTAGCGGAGGATGTTTCCGGTGCAGGCAAATGCCTGCCAGTGTGCGTCAGCGTCCATAGGCCTCCCCTTTCTGCGCGGCAGATGCCGCCCATGATAGTATTGCCTTTATCCTAGCGCACCACCCGTGGAAAATCTGTCCGAATCGCGGCGCAGGCTCAGCGATTGTTCGGGTTCTGCTTGAAGCCAAAGTTGTTCAGCAAAAACTCATTGTCACGCCAGTCGGCTTTGACTTTGACCCAGCACTGCAGGTTAACACGGCAGCCGAGGAACTCCTCGCAGTCTGCACGGGCCGCACTGGCGATCTTCTTCAGCATCGCGCCGCCCTTGCCGATGACCATGCCCTTGTGGCTTTCACGTTCGCAGTAAATGTTGACGTCGATGTCCACAAGGTCAGTGCCGGGCCGCTCTTTGAAGCGCTCCACCACGACAGCGATGCCGTGCGGGATCTCGTCCCGCATGAACAGCAGCGCCTTTTCGCGGATGACCTCAGCCACCAGCTCTTTTTCGGGCATGTCCGTGTAGGCGTCATCGTCAAAATAGTGAGGGCCCTCTACCGCATACTGGCTCAGCGCGTCGAACAGCTCCTCGCAGCGGTCGTCGGCGCGGACGCTGACGGTATAGATGGCATCAAAGACACCGAGCGCCTTCAGCTCTGCCTTGCGGGCTTCGAGGTCCGCCGGGTCTTTGACGAGGTCGGTCTTGTTGATGACGGCAATGGCCGGGCCGCCGCTGCTGCGCAGAGCGTCCACCAGGACCATTTCCGGCTCATTGAGTGCACCGTACGGCTCAAACAGCATCATGGAGACATCGACGTCCGCGATGGAATCACTGGCCGTCTTGTCCATCCGTTTGCCCAGTTTGTTGTGTGCCTTGTGTACGCCCGGCGTATCGAGCAGGACATACTGCAACGGCCCGCGCGTCACCACACCGGTGATGCGGGTACGGGTCGTCTGGGGCTTGGAGGTGACGATGGCTACCTTCTCACCGACCAGACGATTTGTCAGGCTGGATTTGCCGACGTTCGGCCGGCCGATGACGGCCACAAAGACCGAAGAGGTCTCATAATGCTGCTGCATTGGGGCTGCGTTTTTCAAAATAGAACTCCTATCCCTTCCAAGGCTTCTGTGTTATTCCGTGTAGCTGACCGTGCGGGGCAGACCGAGCTGGGTCAGCACGGCCTCTTCCTTCTCGCGCATCCGCATGGCTTCCAGACCGCCGTTCTCGTGGTCATAGCCCAGCAGATGCAGCATCGAGTGCACCGTCAGGAAGGCGACTTCGCGCTGCAGCGGATGACCGTAGAGCGTGGCCTGTTCCTGTGCGCGCTCCATGCTGATGACGATATCGCCCAGCATCTTGCAGCCGTTGTTCTCATCGACATCGTACACGCCGTTTTCGCCCAGAGGAAAGCTCAGAACGTCCGTGGGCATGGGTTTGTTGCGATACTGGTTGTTCAGCTCCGCAATGGAGGCATTGTCAACGAAGGTCACGCTGATCTCAGCAGGGTCATCGAAATGTTCATATTCCAGCACGGCGTTGCAGGCACGGCGGATCAGGATGCGGAGGCCCGACGGGACCTTCACAGCCTTCTGGGAATTGGTGATCAAAACTTTATTGGACATAACAGTCCGCTCCTTTCTTTTTATGCTGCCTTTTTGAAAGCGTTATGGCTTTCAGCGCTTGGCGGGGTGCGCGGCGGCTTCGTATGCTTTGATGATTTCCTGGACCAGACGATGGCGCACAACATCCTTTTCGGTAAAGTAGCATTGTGCGATGCCGTCCACATTTTTCAGGATCTGCAGCGCGTCCACAAGACCGCTGCGGGTACGGTCGGGCAGGTCGATCTGTGTCACATCGCCGGTCACGACCACTTTGGAACCTACACCCATACGGGTCAGAAACATCTTCATCTGTTCGGGGGTGGTATTCTGCGCTTCGTCCAGAATGATGAACGAGTCGTCCAGAGTGCGTCCGCGCATGTATGCGAGCGGCGCAACCTCGATGATCTGCTTTTCCACCAGACGCTCGTACGTTTCGGCCCCCAGCATATCGAACAGACCGTCGTAGAGCGGGCGCAGATAAGGGTCTACCTTCTGCTGCAGGTCGCCCGGCAGAAAACCAAGCTTCTCCCCTGCTTCCACCGCCGGGCGGGTCAGGACGATGCGCGAGACGTCTTTTGCCTTAAAGGCTTTGACGGCCATTGCAACGGCCAGATACGTTTTACCCGTACCCGCCGGGCCGACGCCAAAAGTCACCGCATTCTTGCGGATGGCGTTGAGGTATTCCTTTTGCCCCAGCGTTTTTGGGCGGATCGGCCGCCCCTTTACGGTGACGGTCACGAAATCCTCCGTCAGCTCTTTGACGCGCTTTTCCTCGCCGTCATGTGCAAGGCTCAAGCAATAACGCACGGTCTGCTCTTCCAGCGGGGTATGATTCTCGATCAGAAGGAGCATCCCCTCAATGGCACGTGCCGCAGCGGCAACATTGGCGCTCTCGCCCGACAGGCGAAGCATTGTGCCGCGGCAGACAGCCGTGACGGAAAACTCTTTCTCCAACAGGCGGATGTTGCGGTCACAGTTTCCAAAAACCGCCGCCGCGATCTCCACACTATCCAGTTCGATGCTCTTTTCAGCCATACGGCTCCTCCCGAAATTTCAATAGAACTCCATGCTTATTGTACCACCAAAAGTGCGAGAAGAAAACTGTGAAAATTGCACAAAATTTTAGCGAAGGAATCTATCGAACAAAAACTGCCCTCAAATCAGTGAAAGCAGAGCAGCTTTCGCCACTCTGCTTCTTTGGACAGAAAAACCCCAACATGCAACAGTTTTACCGCATCCAGAAGCAATACTTCAGAACAATTTTGGAGAAACTCCAAAGACTATGTTGCAAAAAGTGTTACAAAAAATTTGGGGTAGTATTTTATAAACAAGAAAAAGTCCTACGAATTTCGCAAAAACTAGCGATGATTCGTAGGACTTTTGGAGCTACTGATCCGATTCGAACGGACGACCTGCTCATTACGAGTGAGCTGCTCTACCGGCTGAGCCACAGTAGCAGACCAATGTTCTGCAACGTGATGTATTCTACCATAAAAGCCGGTGAGTGTCAAGATGGGAATTTATTTTTTGCGCGAACTTCTTAGAATCCCTTCATCTGCCCGCACAGATACAGCATCCCCGTTGCGGCACCGCAGATGGGAAGCAGGAGAAATAGTGTGCGGACGAACTGGCCGACAAGGCTCCAGGCTCCGGCGGAGTAAAGCGACGTTCCGAAGGAGCAGCGCTGGATCTTTCCACTGACCTGCAGCGCCAGCGCGCCGAACAGACACAGACAGCCGGCGGCAAGCGCGGTCGGAAGCCCGGATGCGGCGGAATAGACCAACAGTGCCTTCCAGTTCAGGTTGGTCAGCAGCTGAAAGGACAGCATCCCGGCCCCGGCCCCATAGAGGATCAGGAAACAGAAAATGGGCAGAGAACCAATTGCGGACAGACCCAGCAGGAGCAAAACGGTCAGCGCCCCGGAGGCGGTCAGAAGTTCCGTCCGGAAAAGGCTCATTGCCTGAGCCGCCGTTTCCGCTGCAAAGGAAGTCCGCCAGCAGCTGAGATAATAGTCGAGCGTTTCCAGCTCGCCGGCATTGCACAGAGCAGACAGAACACCCGCAAGAAAGGTCCCGAACAAATACGCACCCGCCAGCAGGATGCAGCTGTAATCGGCCCGCAGAGAGCGTTTCCGGGGCGTTTCCATCGGCTCCGGAACGGTCGAAACCGCTTGCGATGGTGCATCCGCCGGGAACGGCTCGTTTGGTTCCGGAAGCGTAACGTTGGTTTTGAGCGGTGCGCTGTCCGGCACAGACGGTGCAGACAGCGGTTCCAAGGGTTCGGATGATTCCGGCTTCTGATAGACCCACATCTTTGGACTCCTCCTGTTTTGCGCTCTCGAATCGTTTCAGTGATGCCTCCGTTCGGTGCGCAGCATCCCGAAGATGCCGCCCAGACAGCCAAATAAAAACACCAATGCAAACCGCACAAGCTGCATTTCTGCGGGTGCAAACCCGGCATAGAGACCAAACCCGGTCAGGAGCAGTACGAACATTGCCCCCTGGATGGCTCCACAGACCAGCCCGCGGCTGCGCTGAAAAAATGCAGCCAGCCACCCGCTGAACAGGCTGCCTGCGCAGACTGCAGCGCTTGCCATCGGCCAGGCCGCAGCCTGCGAAAGCCCATGCCGGGCCATGAGATACGCCAGCCCTGCCATGCAGGCACCGGCAAACGCGCCGCCGATGCCGAACGCCAGCAGCGCCGCCCCTACGGAGATCTTCTTTTGTTCAGACATAGAAACGCGCCTCCCTGCACTACTGTATGCAGGAAGGCGCGTGAAAAAGTACCGGGTCTTGAAATTACTTTTTAGCGGGAGCGTTGTCCATGTTCAGCTTCTCAACAGAGCTGATGGCATTCTTGGTGAAGCGGATCTTCACGCGGTCAGCGCCGGTCTCCAGAACGAAGGTGTCGTCCTTGATGGCAACCACACGACCGATCACACCGCCGATGGTAGTGACCTGATCGCCGATCTCCAGAGCAGCACGCATGGCAGCGTCCTTCTTCTCCTGCTTCTTCTGGGGACGATAGATCATGAAATAGAGCAGAACCAGCATCAGAGCCAGGGTGAAGAACAGGCTGATGTAGCTTTCGGTCGTAGTCGTCAGAAATTGCATGGGCAAAATCTCCTCTCAAAATTCAGATAATCTTATTATAAACCCTTCTTCGGGCGGTTGCAAGGCCAAAGTGTGAAAAACTCAGATTCTTGTATCCAGGAGCTTCACATAGCGGTCATGGAAGGCGGTGAAGGTGCCTGCGTCCAGCTCGTCGCGGATGCGCTCCATCAGGTGGTTGTAGAACCACAGGTTGTGCATGACGGCCAGACGCATCCCCAGCAGCTCTTCCGCCTTGAACAGATGGCGGATATAGGCGCGGGAGTAGTTCCGGCAGGCCGGGCAGCCGCAGGTGGGGTCGATGGGGCGCTCATCGCGCTCGTACTTGGCATTCTTGATGTTGATGATGCCGCCCCAAGTGTTCAGGTGGCCGTGGCGGGCGTTGCGGCTGGGCATGACGCAGTCGAACAGGTCCACGCCGCGGGAAACGGCTTCGATGATGTTGCCGGGCGTTCCGACGCCCATCAGGTAGCGGATCTTATCTTTGGGCATGTGAGGCTCCACCTGGCTGATCATCTCATACATCACATCGGTGGGTTCGCCCACTGCCAGGCCGCCGATGGCATAGCCATCGAGGTCCATCTCGGCGATCTGCTTCATGTGCTCGACCCGCAGGTCGGCAAAGGTGCAGCCCTGGTTGATGCCAAACAGAAGCTGGTCCGGGTTGACGGCTCTGCCCTCGTGCTTCAGGCGGGCCATCTCCGCTTTGCAGCGGGCCAGCCAGCGGACGGTGCGGTCGCAGCTTGCCTTGGAATAATCGTGCTGTGCGGGGTTCTCCACACACTCATCAAAGGCCATGGCGATGGTCGAGCCCAGGTTCGCCTGGATCTGCATACTCTCTTCCGGGCCCATAAAGATCCGGTGTCCGTCCAGATGGGACGCAAAGGTCACGCCCTCTTCGGTGATCTTGCGCAGCTTGGACAGGCTGAACACCTGAAATCCGCCGCTGTCGGTCAGGATGGGGCCGTTCCAGCGGGTGAACTTGTGCAGGCCGCCCATGTCAGCCACCAGCTTGTCGCCGGGGCGCAGATGAAGGTGGTAGGTGTTGCAGAGCATGACCTGCGCACCGATATCCTTTAGATCCTGTGCCGACAGGCCGCCCTTGATGGCACCTGCCGTTGCGACGTTCTGGAACGCCGGGGTCTGCACGGTGCCGTGCACGGTCTTGAACTCGCCCCGCCGGGCGTCGTGCTCCTGCTTGAGGAGCTTGTACGTGGTCAAAGAAGGCATAAACGTTTCCTTTCTGTGCACGGAAAACAGCCGTGCATCCTGTGCCGCAGACCTGCGGCGTCATCAGAAATAGTGTACCAGAGAACGACGGATCGTTATCTTTCTTGATGGGATTCTTGCCGCAATCAACATTGAGCCATTGCTTTTCTCTACATACAAATGTCGCAAAAAGCGCGAATTTTGTATCAGACGATCAGCATCGCATCGCCAAAACTGAAAAAGCGGTACTTCTGTTCCACAGCGACCTTGTATGCAGCCATGGTCTTTTCGTAGCCGTAGAGCGCCGATACCAGCATGACGAGGGTACTTTCGGGCAGGTGGAAGTTGGTGATGAGGCCGTCGATGCAGTGAAACTGGACACCGGGATACAGGAAGATGGACGTGTTGCCGCTGCAGGCTTTGATCTCACCATACTTGGCGGCGACAGCTTCCAGGGTGCGGCAGCTGGTGGTGCCGACGGCGATGACGCGGTGCCCGGCGGCCTTGGTCTCCCGAATTCGCTGGGCGGTCTCCTCGCTGATGGAGTACCACTCGCTGTGCATCTTGTGGTCGGTGATCTCATCCTCCATCACGGGGCGGAAGGTGCCGAGACCCACATGCAGAGTCACTTCGGCGATGCCGACCCCCTTGGCGCGGATGGTGTCCATCAGCTCCGGGGTAAAGTGGAGGCCTGCTGTGGGGGCGGCGGCGCTGCCCAGCTCCTTGGCATAGACGGTCTGGTACTGGCTCTGGTCTTCCAATTGCTTCGTGATGTAGGGCGGCAGAGGCATTTTGCCAAATTCATCCAGCTTTTCATAAAGGGTCTCAGTGTCATAATAGAATGTAACGAACTTGTTGCCGTCTTCCAGCGTCTCGTCCACCACGGCGGTCAGGGTGCCGTCGCCGAAGCTGACCTTTGTGCCCGGCTGCATCCGCTTGCCGGGCTTGGCCAGGCATTCCCACTGGTCGCCCTTGACCTGGCGGAGCAGCAGCAGCTCACAGACTGCGCCGGTGGGCTGCTTGACACCCACGATGCGGGCAGGCAGGACCTTGGAATTGTTTACGACCAGCAGGTCGCCGGGCTCCAGATATTCCGGCAGGTCGCGGAAGATCCGGTGCTGGATACTGTCGTCTTTCTGGCTCAGGACCATGAGGCGCGCGGCATCACGAGGGTCCGCAGGCTCCTGTGCAATGAGCTCTTTGGGTAAATCGTACCAAAAATCTTTTTTTAACATGCTTCGCATTTGCCTTTCCGATGATTGACACGAAGGTCGTATCAATGTTATCATAAAATCTGTATAAGCGGTATCTATTATATTGCATGGGCGTCCGGTTTGCAAGCCTGCGTTCTGTGTGAATTTCGTTTTTTTGAAAGGAAAGGTGCTGGAAATGGAAAAACAGTATAAAGTTGGCGTTGTCGGTGCGACTGGCATGGTTGGTCAGCGCTTCATCACACTGCTGGAGAATCACCCCTGGTTCAAACTGACCACCCTGGCCGCATCCGGCCGCAGTGCAGGCAAGACCTATGAGGAGGCTGTCGGTTCCCGCTGGGCCATGACCACACCGATGCCCGAAAGCGTGAAGAAGATGGTCGTGCTGGACGCTTCCAAGGTGGAAGAGGTCGCTTCGCAGGTGGACTTCATCTTCTGTGCCGTCAATATGCCCAAGGCCGAGATCAAGGCGCTTGAGGAGGCTTATGCCAAGGCAGAGTGCCCGGTCGTCTCCAACAACAGCGCCAACCGCGGCACCCCGGATGTCCCGATGGTGGTGCCGGAGATCAACGCCGACCACATTGAGATCATCCCGGCACAGCGCAAGCGTCTGGGCACCAAGCGCGGTTTCATCGCCGTCAAGTCCAACTGCAGCCTGCAGAGCTATGTGCCGGCCCTGCATCCCCTGATGAAGGATTTCGGCGTCAGCAAGGCGCTGGTCTGCACCTACCAGGCCATCTCCGGTGCGGGCAAGACCTTTGATCGGATGCCGGAGATCGTGGACAACGTCATCCCCTACATCGGCGGCGAGGAAGAGAAGAGCGAGCAGGAGCCGCTGAAGCTGTGGGGCCACATCGAGGGCGACCGGATCGTCAATGCCGAGAAGCCCGTCATCACCGCACAGTGCTTCCGTGTTCCCGTCTCCGACGGCCACACCGCTGCGGTCTTCGTGAGCTTTGACAAGAAGCCCACCAAGGAGCAGATCCTTGCAGCCTGGGCCAACTTCCGCGGCCCTGCGCAGGAGCTGGAGCTGCCCAGCGCACCCAAGCAGTTCCTGCACTACTTCACCGAGAACGACCGTCCCCAGCCCAAGCTGGACCGCAACACCGAGCACGGCATGGCCGTCTGCCTGGGCCGTCTGCGGGAGGATACCCTGTTCGATTACAAGTTCGCCTGCATGAGCCACAACACCCTGCGCGGTGCGGCAGGCGGCGCGGTCCTGCTGGCAGAGCTGCTGGCCGCCAAGGGCTATTTTGACTGATCTGCGTTCCCAAACACAGCAAAAGGAGATCTTACACTATGAAAAATCCTGTCTTTACCGGCGCGGGCGTAGCGATCATCACCCCGATGTACGAGGATGGCAGCGTCAATTTTGACGAGCTGGGCCGCATCATCGAGGACCAGATCGCGCGCGGCACCGATGCCATCGTCATCTGCGGAACCACCGGCGAGTGCTCCACCATGACCGATGAAGAGCAGCTGGCTGCCATCAAGTTCACCGTTGATACCGTCAACCACCGGGTGCCCGTCATCGCGGGTGCCGGTTCCAACGACACCGACCACGGCTGCGCACTGGCTGCAAAGTCTGCCGAGTGCGGTGCCGATGCCCTGCTGCTGGTCACCCCGTACTACAACAAGACCACCCAGGCAGGCCTGATCGCGCACTTCACCGCCATGGCCGATGCGGCTGGGATCCCGGTCATCCTCTACAACGTGCCCTCCCGTACCGGCCTGAACATTGCCCCGGAGACGGCTCTGGAGCTGAGCAGGCACCCGCTCATCAACGGCATCAAGGAAGCGTCCGGCAACATTTCGCAGGTGGCGAAGATCGCGCAGCTGTGCGGTGACGAGCTGAACATCTACTCCGGCAACGACGACCAGGTGGTCCCCCTGCTGTCCCTCGGCGGCAAGGGCGTCATCAGCGTCGTCTCCAACGTCAAGCCGGAGCTGATGCACGACTGCTGCAAGGCATGGTTCGACGGCGACACCCGGAAGGCCTGCCAGCTGCAGCTGGAGATCCTGCCGTTGGCAGACGCCCTCTTCTGCGAGGTCAACCCCATCCCGGTCAAGTACGCCATGAACGTGCTGGGCTGGAACGCCGGTGCCTGCCGCCTGCCTCTGGTGGAGCCCAGCGACGCGCACAAGGAGAAGATCGAACAGGCGCTTGCCGCAGAAGGCCTCCTGAAATAACAACAGAACAACGCACAAATGCCCGGTGGAACGTTCTTCCGGGCATTTGACCTTTTCGGAAAATCAAAGAACGAGGTAAGATCAAATGACGGATATTATCATTCAGGGCATCGGCGGCCGGATGGGACATGTGCTGTGCGAGATGATCGCCCAGCGGGAGGACTGCCGTGTCATTGCCGGTATTGATGTGAAGGACGGCGAGCAGAACGGCATCCCCGTTTACGACAGCCTGGAAAAGCTGGACGGCAAGGGCGATGTGGTCATCGACTTCAGCTCCCCCGCTGCCGTGGAAAAGGCCCTGCCCTACTGCGAGGCCCACAAGCTGCCCATCGTGGTCTGCACCACCGGTCTGTCCGAAGAGCTGCAGCTCAAGGTCGTGCAGCTGTCCCGCACAGTGCCCGTGTTCAAGAGCGCCAACATGTCCATCGGCATCAATGTGCTGTCTGAGCTGTGCAAGCGCGCTTCGGCCATTCTGGGTGCCGCGTATGATGTGGAGATCGTGGAGCAGCACCACCACAACAAGCTGGATGCCCCCAGCGGCACGGCTCTGATGCTGGCCGACGCCATCAACGAAGAGAATGACGGTGCATATCACTACGTTTACGACCGCTCCTCCGTCCGCCAGAAGCGCGACCCCAAGGAAATCGGCATCAGCTCGGTGCGCGGTGGCAGCATCGTGGGCGACCACGAAGTGCTGTTCTGCGGCCCGGACGAGGTCATCACCCTCAAGCATACCGCCTATTCCCGCAGCATTTTTGCAAACGGTGCCATCAATGCCGCTGTTTATCTTGCAAAAAAGGAGCCGGGACTGTACAATATGGGTAACATGATCGCAGAAATGTGATCCTGCCGGATCTTGCAGCCCGTATGGGCAGAATGGAGTGTTTACTATGTACGGTGTTTCGAAGATCAGCATTGAACCCAGTCTGATGATGATCAGCGTCCAGGATGTCGAGTTCAAGGGCAACAGTCTGGCACGGTATTTGCAGATTTTTGCGGATACCGGCGTCGTGGTGGATATGATCAGCCAGAGCGCCCCCCATGGCACCACCATGGATTTCAGCTTTACGGCCTCGGCCAGTGACCTGCCCCTCGTGATGAAAGCCATCTCGGCCGCCAACCTTGACAAGGATGCCAAGGCCTCCCCGCTCATCAGTGTGGGCTACTCCAAGCTGAACCTCTTCGGTGAAGAGATGGTCACCAGCTGCGGTGTGGCAGCCCGTGCCCTGAACGCTCTGGCCATGGCAGACATCGAAGTGCTGCTCATCACCACCAGCGATCTGGATATTTCCCTTCTGGTTCGCGCAGAAAACGAAGATGCTGCCTACGATGTGCTGAAGAAGGCATTCGAGCTGTAAAAAAGCCCGATCGATCCCGGAATATTTCAACGTGCAACAAGAGCCGCCCGCTTCTCGGTTTTGAGAAGCGGGCGGCTCTTAATGTTATGGGTGGTTTGCTGTGTTTTGCAAAAGCGCTTTACAGCGTGACCTTGTGGTAGATCTTCTTGCCCTTCTTGATGACGATGCCATTGGCCAGCTGCTCAGCCGTAAAGCTGACGGTGGGAGCAGCGACCTTCTCACCATCGACGAGAACACCTCCCTGGGTGACCAGACGGCGGGCCTCGCCGTTGGAGGCGGCCAGACCAGCCTTGACCATCACGGTCAGGATGCCGATGGAGCCGTCCGTCAGGTCTGCCTCGGTCAGCTGGGTGGTGGGCATGTGCTCGGTATCGGCTGCGCCACTGAACAGGGCGCGGGCGGCGTTCTGGGCCTTGTCGGCCTCTTCCTTGCCGTGGACCATGCTGGTCAGCTCGTAGGCCAGGATCTCCTTTGCCTCGTTCAGGCGCTGATCCTTCCAGGTGGCCATCTCGTCGATCTGCTCCAGCGGCAGGAAGGTCAGCATCCGGATGCACTTCATGACATCGGCATCGCCGACATTGCGCCAGTACTGGTAGAACTCGAAGGGGCTGGTCTTGTTGGGGTCGAGCCAGACGGCATTGCCAGCGGTCTTGCCCATCTTCTTGCCCTGGGAGTCGGTCAGCAGGGTGATGGTCATGGCGTAGGCGTCCTTGCCCAGCTTGCGGCGGATGAGCTCAGTGCCGCCCAGCATGTTGCTCCACTGATCGTCGCCGCCGAACTGCATGTTGCAGCCGTAGTGCTGGAACAGGTAGTAGAAATCGTAGGACTGCATGATCATGTAGTTGAACTCCAGAAAGCTCAGCCCCTTCTCCATGCGCTGCTTATAACACTCGGCCCGCAGCATGTTGTTCACGCTGAAGCAGGCGCCCACCTCGCGGAGCAACTCCACATAGTTCAGGTCCATCAGCCAGTCGGCGTTGTTCACCATCTGGGCCTTGCCGTCACCGAACTCGATAAAACGCTCCATCTGCTTCTTGAAGCAGGCGCAGTTGTGCTGTATGGTCTCCACCGTCATCATGGAGCGCATGTCGGTGCGGCCGGAGGGGTCACCCACCATACCGGTACCGCCTCCGATGAGGGCGATGGGCCGGTTGCCCGCCATCTGGAGCCGCTTCATCAGGCAAAGGGCCATGAAGTGGCCCACGTGGAGGGAATCGGCGGTGGGGTCGAAGCCGATATAGAACACCGCCTTACCCTCGTTGATCATCTTGGAGATCTCTTCCTCATTGGTTACCTGGGCAATGAGGCCACGGGCCTTCAGTTCTTCGTAACAGGTCATAGTTTCATTCTCCTTTTCTTTCGTCCATAGGGACGCCCCTACAGTAATTGCTAATTAGTATGGCTGCACTTTGTGTTTTAATATAAAAAACGCCCCCTGTCCTCACGGACAGAGGGCGTTGTCAAACGCGGTACCACCTCTGGTTCACCATCCCCTCACGGAGACAGCCTCATGGAGTGCCAACACACTCCGGCGCGGTAACGGGCGCACCCGACACACCCCTACTGCGCGCCTTCACGCGGTTCGGGCGGCTGCTCCAGGGTGTATTTCCCGGCCTGTCCCCTCCCCCTCACACCAAGACGGGGGCTCTCTGGGCGGGACATAAGACGGTACTTCTCCCTGTCATCGCAGTCTCATATTGAGTTGGATTATAGTACGGGGCAGCCAGTTTGTCAAGGGGAAGATTTAACTCAACAAAAGATTACTTTTGTTGGGTTAAAGCCCGCTTGAACCGTTCCGCACTGTCCAGCAGTTCCCCCGCCGCCGCCAGTGTCGCGCCGGTGATGCGCTCACCAGAGGTCAGCCGTGCCAGCTCCTCCATGCGCCGCTCCCGGCTCAGGCGCTCTACTTCTGTGAAGGTTCTCCCCTTGCGCTCCCCCTTCTCCACAGAGAAATGGACGTCCGCCATGGCCGCAAGCTGGGGCAAGTGGGTGACGCAGAGCACCTGCTTGGTGCGGGCCACGCCCGCCAACTTCTCCGCCACCTTCTGGGCCGCCCGGCCGGACACACCGGTGTCCACCTCGTCAAAGATCAGGGAGCCCACGTGGTCATTCTCCGCCAGCACATTCTTAAGGGCCAGCATGATGCGGGCCAGCTCTCCGCCGGAGGCGATCTTCTGGATGGGCTTCAGATCCTCCCCTACATTGGCGGACATAAGGAACTGCACCTCGTCCAGTCCGGTTTCGTCCATGGCGTACTCCCCCGCTTTGGGCCGGAACTCCACCTGGAACCGCACTTTCGGCATGTCCAGTTGGGCCAATTCCGTTTGAATACGCTCCTCCAGCGCCTTGGCCGCTTCACGGCGCGCCTGGCTCAGCGCCTCACCCCGCCGCCGGACCTCCTCCATCGCTTTGCCCAGATCCCTTTCCAACCGGGCGATGGTATCGCTGGAGAACTGAATTTCGTCCAGCTCCTTTCTGCACCGCTCCAGGTAGTCCAGCATATCCTCCACGGAGTCCCCGTACTTCTTTTTCAGCCGGTAGATCACATCCAGACGACTCTCCAGCTCGTCCAGCTCACCGGGTTCAAAGTCGAAACCATCCCGTAAATCCCGCACCTGCTCGGCCAGATCATCGGCCGAGCAGCGCAGCTCCGTAAGCCTGTCCACCAGCTCCGCCACCTGCCCGCTCAGCCGGGCCGCCGCGTGGAGTGAACTCTCCGCCGCGCCGATCAGGCCGGCGGCCCCCTCACGCTCCTCATCGCCTGAGAGGGCCAAATGGGCGCCCTCTACCGCCTCAATCAGCTTGCCCGCATTGCGCAGCAAATTGCGGCGCTCGGTGAGGGCCTCCTCCTCCCCAGCCTTCAGTCCGGCCCGCTCCAGCTCGGCAATCTGGAACTCCAAACTGTCAATGCGCCGGGCTTTCTCCGCCTCGTCCATCTGGAGAGCCGCAATCTCCCGGCGCAGGACCGCAAAGCGGCCAAAGGCCGCCCGGTATTCCTCCTGCAGCGATCCCGTTTCTCCGAATCCATCCAGATACTCCAGGTGGCACCGCTCGTCCAGGAGCTGCTGGCCGTCGTGCTGCCCGTGGATATTGAGGAGCTGCCGGCCCAGTTGCCGTAGCTGAGCTACGGTGATTAGCCGTCCATTCAGGCGGCACACATTCTTGCCGTCCGGCTGGATCTCCCGCTGGATCAGCAGATTTCCATCCTCGTCCGGCCCTCCGCCGTTCTCCTGGAACCAGGCCAGCGGAGGCAGGCCGGTAAAGACGGCATTGACGAGGGCGGATCTGGCCCCTGTCCGAATCAGATCCCGGCTGGTTCGCTCTCCGATGATGGCGCCGATGGCATCCACTACAATGGACTTGCCGGCTCCCGTTTCCCCCGTCAGAGCGTTGAATCCCTTGTCGAACTGAATGTCCGCCGATTCGATGACTGCGATATTCTCAATGTGCAACAGTGAGAGCATGCCGACCACCCCGCCGTTTCCGCTTTATTTCAGCATTGTGTGGATCTCGTTGCAGAACTCCTGCGCGTCCTCGTTGGTGCGCATGACCAGCATCGCGGTATCGTCCCCCGCAAGACTGCCCACCAGTCCTGTGATCTCCATGCCGTCAATGGCTGCGCAGGCCGCCGATGCCACTCCCGGCATGGTCTTGAGCACAATGATGTTCTGGGCCAGATCAAAGGAGATGACCCCCTCCTTGAAAATCGTGCGCAGCCGGCTGGCGACATTCAGCGACGCCTTGCGCTCCGACACCGCGTAGCGGTAGGTCCCGTAGCCGGTAAGCTCCTTGATCAGATGCAGCTCTTTGATGTCCCGGGAAATGGTCGCCTGGGTAGATTGGAGTCCGCGGGCCCTCAGCTCCGCCAGAAGCTGATCCTGTGTATCAATATCCTGTTCCTCAATAATGCGCAAAATCTCCTGCTGACGTTTTCCCTTCACGCCTTGGCACCTCCCAGTTTCTGACTTAGTATATCATAAAAGCTCCGCCCTGTCACCCGTACCAGACGGGTCTTGGAGCTGGACATCTTCAGCTCCACCACATCGCCGCTGCCCAGACGAAACGCCTTGCCGCCATCTACCGACAAATAGGCAGTCTTGCGTGACTGCTTCCCCATTTTAATGGACACCGTACGCTCCCGTCCCAAGACGATGGACCGGGCGGAGAGGGCATGGGGACAGATGGGCGTCACAATCATATTCTCCGCCGTAGGCTCCACGATGGGGCCGCCCGCCGACATGGAATAGGCTGTAGAGCCGGTGGGCGTACTTACAATCACGCCGTCAGCGGAAAAATTGGCGATCATCACCTTGTCGCCATATACCTCCAGATCCACGACCCGGGCCACAGCCCCTTTCGTGAGGGCTGCGTCGTTCAGGGCGATGTCATTGAACAGCACCTTTCCATCCCGGCGGACCGCTACATCCAACATCATACGGGATTCGATCGTGTACTTCCCGGCCGCCAGCTTGGACAGCATGGACAGCTCGCTCTGCTCCAGCTCGGCCATAAAACCCACGCTGCCCAGATTGACCCCCAGTATAGGCACCTTGTGGGCGTTGGCGTCCTTGGCCGCGTGGAGGATGGTTCCGTCTCCTCCGAAGCAAACCAGCATGTCCGCGTTTTTCAGCTCCTCCTGGGTGTCCTTAAACTGGATATGCTTGGGAAATTCCAGATTGCTGCCCTCCAGGAGGAAGGGCAGACACATGGCGGTCTCCACCCCCACGTTCCGCAGAATCTTTTCCGCGGCCTGGGCCGCCCGCAGGCCCCGGTCCCGGTATGGGTTTGGGCTCAATACCACTTTCATTGTCCGGTTCCCTCCAATGCCCCGTGCGATGCCTCGACCAGAGCTGAAAGGTCGCCGTTCCAGGGCTCGCCCGCCCCGACACACAGGTGTCCCAAATATTCGATGTTGCCCTCCGGTCCTCGAATGGGCGAAAAGGTCATTTCCTTTACAGTAAAGTCCGCCTCATGAGCGTTCTGCAAAAACTGCCGCAGCACCTCCAGATGGACAGCGGGGTCCCGCACAACCCCCTTCTTGCCCACCTTCTCACGGCCCGCCTCAAACTGGGGCTTCACCAGACAGACTACCTGTCCGTCCGGCTTTAGGATACCCCGTAGGGCGGGTAAAATCAGCTTTAAGGAGATAAAGGACACATCCACTGTACCGAAGTCCAGCGGCTCTGGAATCTGCTCCGCCGTCAAATAGCGCACGTTGGTCCGCTCCATGCACACCACCCTGGGATCACTGCGCAGGCTCCAGGCCAACTGTCCATAGCCCACATCCACTGCATACACCTTTTCCGCCCCATTTTGGAGCATACAGTCGGTAAAGCCGCCGGTGGACGCCCCGGCATCAATGGCATGTACTCCCTTTAAGCGGATGCCGGAAAAAGTCTTGAGGGCTTTCTCCAGCTTCAGCCCGCCCCGGCTCACATAGGCCAACGCCTGTCCACGCACCTCAATCGGGGCGTTCTCCTCAACCTGCGTCCCGGCCTTGTCCACCTTTTGTTCCCTGACATAGACTTGACCGCTCATGATCACCGCCTGGGCCCGCTGCCGGCTTTCAGCCAGACCTCGTTCCACCAGCAGGACATCCAGCCGCTTTTTTACATTAGCCATGACGGCAGACCTCCAATGCTCTGTGATATAGGCTCGCCCCGTCCAAACCGCACAGCCTTTGAAGCTGGGGCACCGTTCCATGGGTAACAAAGGCGTGTCCGGTATTCGCCAAGGCCAGCCCTCGCACCTGGATGCCAGCGTCAAACAGGCCTGCGGCGATGCGCTGCCCCACACCGCCCGCCGCCGCGCTGTCCTCCGCAACCAGAAGCCGTCCTGTCTTTTGAACAGAGGCAGTCAGCCGCTCCAGTGGAATCGGTGTAATGGTATTTAACTTCACAACCTCTGCCTGGATGCCATTCCGTGCCAGACGGTCAGCGCAGTCCAGAAGCTGGTTAAGCATCATACCATAGCCCGCCAGGGTAATGTCCGCTCCCGTCCGCAGCAGGGTGGCTGGCTCCACCGGGACGTTGCCCTGGTAGGCGCCCTCCCCTCCCCTGGAGTAACGGACTGCCACTGGACCCTCCACGTCATAGATGGCATAACGCAGCATCTCCCGCAGCTCCTGAAAACTGCTGGGGCAAAGCACCGTCATGCCGGGGATGGTGTCGAGAAAGGCTGGATCAAAGACGCCGTGGTGGGTCTCGCCGTCCTCCCCCACCAGCCCGGCCCGGTCCACCGCCAACACCACATGGAGCTGCTGAAGCGCCACGTCGTGGAGCAGCATATCGTAGCTGCGCTGGAGGAAGGAGGAGTACACTGCAAAGACCGGGCGCATCCCCTGCTTGGCCATGCCCGCTGCCATGGCCACCGCATGGCCCTCGGCAATGCCCACGTCAAAAAAGCGCGCCGGAAACTGACGGGCAAAGCGGTTCAAGCCGGTTCCCCCCTGCATGGCGGCCGTAATGGCACAGAGCTTGCCGTCTTGCTCTGCCAAGGAACAGAGGGTCTCTCCAAACACGGCGGAAAAGCTCTCCCCTGAACCATGCACCAGCTCCCCTGTTTCTACACAGAAGCGGCCGACACCGTGAAACTGATCCGGATTGCGCTCCGCTGGTGTATAGCCTTTTCCCTTCACGGTTCTTACATGGAGCAAAACAGGGCCGTTCAGCTCCTTCGCATAGCTCAAAAGCTGCGTCAGATACTTGACATCATGCCCATCCACCGGTCCCAGGTAGGTAAAGCCCATATCCTCAAACAGGCTGCACGGCAACAGACTGTCCTTGATGGCCGTTTTGATCTTGTGGGTTGCATGGTAGATGTGACCGCCCAGCGGCAATACGCTCATGACCTTACGGTAGCCCTTCTTAAAGCGCAGGTACTGGGGCTTCAGCCGCTGGCGCGCCAAATGCTCCGCCACGCCGCCCACGCTCTTTGTGATCGACATGCCGTTGTCGTTGAGAATGACGATGAGCGGTTCCCCGCTGTCCCCCGCATCGGACAGGCCCTCATAGGCGAGCCCGCCAGACAAGGCGCCGTCGCCGATCAACGCCAGAACATGATAGTCCGCATGTTGTAATGTTCTTGCCCTTGCCATTCCAATGGCCACCGATACTGAGTTAGAGGCGTGTCCCGCGACAAAGGCGTCGCTTTCACTCTCCACCGGTTTGGGGAAGCCAGCAATTCCGCCGAAGGTACGCAGCGTTTCCATCGCCTGATTGCGGCCGGTGAGAATTTTGTGGGCGTAGCACTGGTGTCCCACATCGAACACCAAACGGTCCCGTCCGGTGTCGAACACCCGGTGGATGGCGACAATCAACTCCACCGCTCCCAGGCTGGAGGCCAGGTGGCCGCCGGTGCGGGAAACCGTGTCGATCAGGCGCGCCCGCAGCAGCCGGCACAGCTCCACAGCCTCACCGTCACTCAGTTCTCCCAGTTGATTCGGTACGTGATTCAAATCAAAATTCAGAATGGTTCCACCTCCCGGCCCACAGAGGCCCGGAATTCAAAATTACGTCCACAGCCAAGCGCCCAGCAATCCTACACTGATACCCAATAGGCCGCCCATCAGCACCTGGAACGGCGTGTGCCCCAGGAACTCCTTGAGCTCCTTACCGAAAATGGCGGGCTTCATCTCAGTCCAGTGTTCCATGATATAGTTCAGGATCTTGGCCTGCTCCCCCGCCGCCTTGCGGACATTGGCCGCGTCGTACATCACCACAATGGCGACCACGGCAGAAATGGTGAATACGGGCGACGCCCAGCCGTACATATAGCCCATGGCCGCCGCGCAGGCGCAAACAAAGGCAGAGTGGGAGCTTGGCATTCCCCCGCTGGAGAGAATATGGCGCCAGTCCAGCTTTCCCTGGGAAATCAGCGTGATGACAAACTTGAGCACCTGGGCGATCGCCCAGGCCAGGATGGACAGGTTTAAAATCAGATTTCCGGTCAGAAAATCTACGACATTGCTCATATAAGTCCTCTCATTTCTCGCGGCCGGCCAGCGACTGCGCCAGACCGCGGAGGCTCTCCGCCTCCGAACCGAAGGGCGCCAGGGCCTCCACCGCCCGGTCGGTCAACTCCGCCACCAGGATGCGGCAGTCCGCCAGACCTTTGAGCGCCACAAAGGTGGTCTTGTCGCTCCTGACGTCTGAACCGATGGGCTTGCCCAAGGTGGCCTCATCACCCACTACGTCCAGGATATCGTCCTGAATCTGGAAGGCCAGCCCCAGGCAGTCGGCATAGCGGCACAGGGCCTCCCGCTGTTCCTCCGCTCCGCCGGCCACGGCGCAGCCCATCTCCACAGCCGCTCTGATCAGCGCACCGGTCTTGAGGCGCTGAAGCTCCTCCACCTCGGTCAGGCCAAGGGCGCGGCCCTCGCCGGCCATATCCAGTACCTGTCCGCCCACCATGCCGCGGCCGCCGGCGGCCCGGGCCAGGATGCCCGCCGCCTCCAACACACGCTCCGGCGGAAGCTTCTGTCCCGGGGCCAGCATGGTCTCAAAAGCCGCCGTCAGAAGGCCATCGCCGGCCAAAACCGCGTTGGCTTCGCCAAACACCTTGTGGTTGGTAGGGCGGCCCCGCCGCAGATCGTCATCGTCCATGCAGGGCAGGTCGTCGTGAATCAGGGAGTAGGTGTGAATCATCTCAATCGCCCCGGCAAAGGGCAGGGCATCCTCCACTGCTCCGCCGCACAGGCGGCAGGCCTCCAGCACCAGCACGGGCCGGAGGCGCTTTCCGCCGGCCAGAAGGCTGTAGCGCATGGCGTCATACAGGTTCCCACGGGGCGCACAGTCCTGGAAACAGGCGTGCAGCCAATCCTCGATCCGGGCCCGGTGCTCATCCAGCCGTTCCAGCTCCGCCATGGCTATCCCTCCCCCTCAAACGGCTCCTCTACCGGTTTTCCATCCGGCCCGGCCAGGAGCTTGGAGACCTTCTGCTCCGCCTTGTCCAACTGTGTGGTGCATTTCTTCATCAGTCTGGTCCCTTCTTCAAAGAGGGCCAGCGCATCCTCCAGAGGAGCGTCACCCTGTTCCAACTGTTTTACAATCTCCTCCAGCCGCGCCATGGCCTGTTCAAAGGTTACTTTCTTTTCCGCCATCTATTTCGTCCTTTCCCTATCCGGCAGGTTCAATCACTTTACAGGAAACCTTGCCATCCGTCATGCGCAGGCGCAACGTCTCGCCCGGCATGGCCTCCTTCGCGGAGCGAAGTACCGCCCCGTCTGACCGCTGGGGAATGGCATAGCCCCGGCCCAGTACCTTGAGGGGACTCAGGGCGTCCAGCGCCGCTGCCAATCGGGCAAAGCGCTCCCGCTCCCGGCCCATGGCCCCGGTCAGTCCGTGGGCCAGCCGGTCCCGCTGGTAGTCCAGCAGCATCCGCCGGTCATTGATATAATTCATGGGGTCCTGTAGCGCCCGGCAGCGCCCGGCCTGCTCCAGTTCACGGCGGGCCCGCTCCAGTCGGCGGCCCATGGCCCCGGTCAAGCGGCCTTCCATCTGCTCCAGCCAGCCATAGCACTCGTTCTGATCCGGCACCGCCAGCTCCGCGGCGTTGGAGGGGGTGGCCGCCCGGAGATCCGCCACAAAATCCGCAATGGTCACGTCGGGCTCATGGCCCACGGCGGAGATGACCGGAATCTCAGAGGCATAGATGGTGCGGGCCACGTCCTCGTCGTTGAAGGCCCAGAGATCCTCCATGGAGCCGCCGCCCCGTCCGGTAATCAGCAGGTCGGCCACCCTATGCCGGTTGGCCCAGGCGATGGCCGCGCAAAGCTCCCCAGGGGCCTCCGCCCCCTGTACCCGCACCGGCAGCACCAGCACCTCCGCCAGCGGCCAGCGAGCCCCCAGTATGCGGAGCATATCCCGCACCGCCGCCCCCGCCGGGGAGGTAATGAGGGCGATTTTTCGGGGATAGCGCGGGATGGGCTTCTTGTGGGCCGGGTCGAACAGCCCCTCTTGGTAGAGCTTCTGCTTAAGTTGTTCAAAGGCCACATGGAGATCCCCCACGCCGTCGGGGGTCAGCTCACTACAGTAGAGCTGATACTGCCCGTCCCGTGGAAAGACCGTTACCCGGCCAAAGGCCACCACCTTCATGCCGTTTTCCGGACGGAAGCGCAGGCCCATGGCCTCCCGCCGGAACATGACACAGCGGATGGCCCCCTCCGCGTCCTTCAGGGAGAAGTAGTGGTGCCCGGAGGGATAGGCCTTGTAGTTGGAGAGCTCTCCCCGCACAAAAAGGCCGGCCAGAGCACCGTCGCGGTCCAGCAGGCCTTTGATATATTGGTTGACCTGGGTTACGCTGTAAATTGGGGCGTTCTTCATGCCTCGGCCTCCTGTCTCAGACTCCGCCAGGCCAGAATGGCCGCCCCCATGGCGTTGTCGGTGGAGTACTGGGGCCCGGCAAAGGCTGCGTCGCTCATAACAGTACGCAGCAGGCGGTTGGAGGCCACGCCGCCGGAGCACAGCACCGGCAGGCCGGGCCAGCGTTTCCGGGCCGCGTCGGTGGCCCGACGTACTGCCGACGCCACCGTCTCCAGGGTAAAGCGGGCGATCTCCGCCGGCGGCCTTCCCTGCTCTGCCAGCGCCTTTCCCTTATTCTCCATCCCGGAGAGGGAAAATGTCAGGCCGTTCAGCTTTACAGGAAATCCCCGTACCGGGCCGCTCTTCGACGCCAGGGCGTCCAGCGCCTTTCCCGCCGGGAAGGGCAGGCCCAGGAGCACGCCGGTGCGGTCGATGAGCTGTCCGGCTGAGATGTCGCTGGTGCCGCCCACACATTGCGCCCTGACATTGACCCCGTCCGGCTCCACATAGAGCAGCTCCGTGGTGCCGCCGGACAGGTGCCAGGCCAGCATGGGCCGGTCCAGCAGCTCCAGCCGTCCCGCTGACCAGGCGGCGGCGGCAATGTGGCCCTGCTGGTGGGATACGGCGTAAAACGGCACGCCCAACGCATCCGCCAGCGTCTGCCCCTGCCCCTCTCCCGCCAGAAAGCAGGGCATATAGGAGCCCTCCACCGCCCTCGGCCGGGTACTGGCCCCCACGGCGGACAGGCCGGTCAGCCAGCCTTCCGCCCGCAGCTCGGCAAAGCGCCCAGGCAGGTGTTTGATGTGCTGGAACAGCGCGTCGCTCTGCCGCAGACCCAGCTCGCCGGGGCGCACCTCCAGCAGCCGGCCGGCGTTATAGCCGCCGCTGCCGTCAAATACCGCCGCCGAGGTGGTGTAGTTGCTTGTGTCGATGCCCAGTGCGCGCATATTACGCCTCGTCCTGCGGCCGCTCCGCCGCTGGCTTGAGGCCCACCGGCTCCGGCGGGCACTCGTTGCGGACGAAGGAGCCCAGGATGCCGTTGACAAAGGACACGACCTCCGGCTCCTCATAGTGCTTGGTCATCTCCACCGCCTCATTGATGGCGGCGGCGTTGGGGATATCCTGCATATACAGGATCTCATACATGGCCACCCGCATGATCGCGATGGCCACCCGGTTCAGACGGGAGTATTTCCAGCCGATGGCATACTTCGAGATGTATTCATCCAGCTCGGGGCTGTGTTCATACACGCCCTTCACCAGCTTGGAGATATACTCCCGCTGCTTCTCATTGGGGAACTCCGCATAGAGCGGCTCCTCCTCCCCAATCTGCTCAAAGGTCTTGCGGTTCAGCGCCTCCGCCAGCAGTTCCTCTGCCGTCTGGTTGGTAAAGCCCAGCTCAAAGGCAAAGTGGACGGCAATCTCTCGGGCAGCAGTTCTGGTCATTCCGGTTCCTCCATGGCGGGATAATCCCGCGGCTTTTTGTCATAGATGATTGTATTATACAACAACCATGCATAAAAAGAAAAGAGCAAATTCCACGCAACGTCAAAAAGCCCAGGGCACGCCCTCCGCACCCCGGGTTTTCCAGGAAAAACATACACAGACGCGTGCCGGAACCCGGCACGCGTCTGGTGCTTCTCCCTTTACTGGGCCTTCTTTCCATCCCGGTCGAAGGCAACGCCCAGCACATGGACGTTGACACACTCCACCGTCAGGCCGCTGGTGTTCTCGATGGCACTGTATACCGCGTTTTGGACCTCCTTCGCCACATCAATAATGGTATAGCCATACTTGATGAGTAAGGAGACATCCACGCGGATGCTCTCCTCCTCCACTGCGATATGGATGCCCTTGGACAGGTTCTTCTTTCCGCCCAACAGTTCGGCGATATCACTGCCCAGATTGGCGGCGAGGCTTCCAACCCCCTCCACCTCCATGGCAGCGGCAGCGGCGATCACCGCCAGAACCTCCTCAGAAATATGGATGTTCCCAAGCTCGTCAGGGCGGGAGACATATTCCTTTCCATCCGCCATTCCGGTCACGCTCCTTTTCTCTACTCGGTCGTTTTCATTGTACCACAAAATAGAGAAATTACAACTGGTTTTTCTCCGCGCGCTCCAGAACCACCTATCCCTCGGCCTCGATAATCTTCACCTGGCTGGCCTCCATCCCGGTCTCGTCGGTGACAATTTCAGTGATTTTTGCCACGTCCGCATCGGTGAGGCCGCCCTCCCGGGCCGATACTACCACGCTGACGCTCTCATCGCCGATAAAGGCCACGCAGTCGGTGTAGCCCTTGGCCGTCACCAGGTTCTCAATCTGCGCCTCGGAGACGGTATAACTGGCCAGGGTCTGGATTGCCTCGCCGTTGGCCTCCTTCATGGTCTCATCGGCGCTCTCATTGGCGATGGAATCCTGGAGGATCGCCAGGGCGCTGTCCCGCGCCTGCTGCCGGTTCAGACGGGCCGAGTCGAAATAGCTCCCGCCGCCGGTGGTCCCTGCCTCGGGCGAGGCGGAGGATGCCGGGTCGGGGCTCGCTGCCGTTCCTCCCACCAGCGGGTCGCTGGTCTGGCCGTTCACCAGGGCCGCCTCACCCAGTGTCTTGCCCGCATCCGCCGTCTCTCCACTCTGATACGACCAGTTCAGATAGACGGCCACACAGACAAAGAGCACGATCGCGGCCACCACGGCATTTCGTTTCCACACTTTCATCTTTGCTTCCTCACTTTCCTTTACAAACTGATATCTTGTCCGCGCCAAGTCCCGTTAACGCGGAAACCGCCTCCACCAGACGAAGCTGGACCGTCGGCTCTCCGCCTCCCGAGCATACCACAAGAGCCCCCTGGAATTGGGGCGAAAGCTGCTGTAACGTCACCGTTCCCTCTACGCCGGAGCCGGCTGAAATCACTACATTGGTTACCTCCGCCTCCGTCCTCCCCTCATCTACTGTGCTCTGGGAGTCCTGGGCCAGAATCCGGCGCGGGCCGCTCTGTAGGGTCAGCACCACCCGCACCTCCCCAACGCCGTCGATCTGGGCCAGGGCCTGTTCCAGCTTCCGCTCCAGCTCCTCCACCTGGAAAGGGTCGGAACCGGATTCCTGACTGCTTTCAACCGCCCCGCCGTCGCGCTTCTCCTCGCCGAAGGAAGGCAGCAGCAAAAGCACCACTCCGGCCAGAATCACCACAAGTACAAATTTGTACCGGTCAAACAGGCTGCGCAGCTTGCTGCCCCATACCCCGAAGCCCTCTGTTTTCATTCCTCGTCCCCGCTTTCGTACCGCTGCCGCTCCGCCGGGATGGCGAAGTCTTCCTCAATGGTCCGCTCCAGCGCCTCCTGCTGCTCTGCCGTCAGGCTGCCCATGACGGTAACCGACTGTGGAATAGGCCACTCTTCCTCCCCGTCCGCCTCCACCGTAACTTGGCAGTCGATGCCCAGGGCGGCCGCCTTGTCCTGAATATATGCGCCGGACTGTTCTTCTATGATGTCCTTCATCAAGATTTCGTTCTCCTCCTCCAGATCCGCGCTGTATGCGCTCAGCTCCAGCTTGTACTCCGTCAGTGCCCGGGTCAGCGCCGTAGTATCCAGCTTTAGCAGGGGGTTCAGGATAGCCGCCAGCAGCACCAGCCCCCCGGTCAGGCGGGCAATGCGCCTGATACTCCCCGCCGGAATCAGGCTCTCAGCCAGAGCCACGAGCATAGCCGCACAGGTGATCCCAACCAGCCAATGTCGAATCAGTTCCAGCATAGCCCCTACCTCACCACCGCCGTAATGGCGGAAACCATGGAGATGAGCAGCAGCAGGGCGCTGGCTCCGGTCATCCCAAGTACCAGCCCGAAGGCGCCGCCGATCTGGTCAATGAGCCCCGCCACCCGGCCGCTGGAAACGGTAGCGCTGAGGGCGGAGGTCACTTTATATGTCAGGTAGTGGATACCGAGCTGGAGGAAGGGCGCCACGCACATGCACAGCACCGCAAGCATGCCGAACACCCCCACCGCGTTTTTCAGTATTCCGGCCCCGGCCAATACGGTTTCCGCCGCGTCGGACAGGATACCGCCTACCACCGGAACCAGGCTGGACATGGTAAATTTGGCCGCCTTGACGGTTACCGCGTCGGTAGAGCCCGCAATCACACCGCTGACGGTCAGATAACCCACAAAAACCAGCAGAACCACGGTCAGTATACTGGTCACCACCCACTTCAGGGTGCCTGCGATGCGCTTAAGCCCCTCGTTCCCCACCGCCGCATAGGCCACACAGGCGGCTATGTAGGTATAGACCAGGGGCAGCAGCAGGCGGTTGATGAGAGTAATCAGTATGTCGGAAAAGAGCATGGTGGCCAGTTGGCGGGCCACTGCCCCACTGGGAGAGCCTGCGGCCGTAATCGTGGGCAGGAGTATCTTTGAAAAGGTCTCCATCTGTTCCAGCGCCTCCCGTCCCATTCCGATGAGGGAGTTGGCGTCCGCCACCGCCACCGCAGTGATGGCCAGTGCGCCCACAATGGCCACTACATCGGTGGTCTGACTCACCCCCATGCCGCCATACAGCCCCTCGGCCAGGCCGCACAGCAGTACCACCGTCAGCAGCAGCACACCGCTGCGCACAGCCTTGCGCACCACACCAGAGATCTGTCCGCTGCCGGTATTCAGAATGGTTTGGAGCCCTTCATCCAGACTGATGCCCGCCTCCAGCGCTCCGTCGGGCAGATAGCCCCCCGCCGCGTCCTGGAGCGCATCCAGATCCAGCGCCTCCGACTGGGCGGCCAGCACATCGCTGGCCGAGGCCGCCCCCATGCCCGACAGCAGAAGCAGAACCGCCAGGCACATCAGTATTCTTCGTCTCATTCGTATCCCCTTCGTCTTTTACAGCAGTCCCGTCACAGTGTCCAGCACCGCCCGCAGCAGCGGAAGGGCCACGCACAGGGCCACGGCGGCCCCCGCGGTCTCCACGAAGGCCGCGATGCCGCTCTCCTTCGCGTCCCGGCACACCTCGGCGGAAATATGGGTCAGGATTGCAATACCCACGGTCTTGAGCACCGGCGCCAGCACTGCCGGCGACAGGCCGGCGGCCTCGCCCAGCTCGTCCATCAGGGCGCGCACGCTCTCCACCGCCCCCAGGGCCATGGTCAGAACCAGCGCTCCGGCGGCCAGAGAGAGAACCAGACCCACCTCCTGCGCCCGCTGCTTCACCACCACGGCGCACACAGCGGCGGCTACGGTGGCGGCGGCAATCTTCAGAATATCCTCCATGGTTCACAGCCCGAACAGGTTTTTAACCAGTTCAAACAGGCCGCTGATCTGCTGCACCACCATCATTAGTACCACTACCAGCCCGGCCAGGGTGGTCATGGTGGCCTGTTCATCCCGCCCCGAGCGGGAGAGCACCTGATTGAGCACCGAGACCAGAATCCCAATGGCCGCAATCTTGAAAATCAAATCCACATCCATATCGCACGCTCCCTCACAGCAGCAGGATAACCAGGAATGCCCCGGCCGTGATACCGAGCACCTGGTACATCCTCCCTTGTTTTTCCCGGGCCTCCCGGGCCTGCTCCAGCGCCCGGGACAGCTCCGCACGGGTGTGGGCGAGTGCTTCCCGCTGCCCGTCCCCGTCATAGCGGCCCAGCACCTCCCCCAGCTCCTCCAGGGCCAGCCGCCCCGGACCGTCCAGCCCCAGGGGCACCTGCTCCAGGGCCTCCCGCCACAGCTCCGCCATGGACCGCTCTCCCAGCTCGTCCAGCAGGGTCCGGCAGCGGGCAAACAGCGTGCACACCGGCGGAGGGCTCTCCGCCGCGGCGCGCTCCAGCAGCTCCGGCATGGGCGTCAGGCGGAAGGCAATCTCCCGCTCCATCCCCTCCAGCGCCCCCAGCAGAGCCCGAAGCACCGCCACCCGGCGGGAGAGCTGGGCGGCGGCGGAGCAGCCCAGCGCCCCCGCCCCGCCGGCCAGCAGCAGCGCCCCGATCAGCTTCAGCATAGCTCCACCACCTGGTAGCGCCGTTCCCTCCCCGCCCGCTCGATGATCGCCAGCCGCCGGAACAGCCCCTCGTCCAGCAGGCGGCGGTACAGGGGACGGGCCTTCAGCTCCTCCAGACTCCCCGCATGGGCGGTACACAGCAGCGACACGCCGCAATTGGCCGCCATCTCCAGCGCCGCAGCGTCCTCCGGCGCGGTGATCTCATCCGCCGCCAGCACTTGGGGGTTCATTCCCCGCAGGAGCATCAGCAGGGCCGGCCCCTTGGGGCAGCCGTCCAGCACGTCGGTCTGCCGCCCGATGGAGAACTGCGGCTCCCCCTGATACATGGCGGCCAGCTCACCCCGCTCGTCCGCCACCCCCACACGGAGGGCGGGGCCGCCCTCCCCGTCGGAGACGGCACGGATCAGATCCCGCAGCAGGGTGGTCTTTCCGCCTCCCGGTGGCGAGAGGAGCAGTGTGCTCTGGAGCACGCCCCCACTCCACAGCCTGTCCAGGACCGCCGCGGAGAGCCCCGGCACCTCCCGGGCCACCCGGATGGCCAGCGAGGAGAGCTGCCGCAGATTTCGCACCTCCCCATCCCGCACCACGCCGCTTCCACAGATGCCGATGCGGTGCCCGCCGCGTACGGTAAAAAAGCCGTTGCGCACCCGTTCCAGCGCCGTATGGGCGGAGGCCTGAGTGGCAATCTCCAGCACCAGGCTCAGATCCATGGAACGCACCGGCGCCTCCGCACCAGGAACCGTCCGCTCACCCTCCGGGCAGACCAGAGTCAGTGGACGCCCCGCCCGCAGGCGGAGCTCCTCCACCCGGGCCTGGCTTGTCCCATCCAGCCGTTCCACCGGCCGCCTGAGATGGGGCGGCAGCAGAGCCGCCGCCTGGCGGAACCGGACTGCATTTCGTTCTTCCGACATACCCTCACGTCCTTCTTTTGTACTTGGCACATCCTATGAACGCCTGTCCCCGTTTATGCCCCTTCTATTTATATTCACTATTCCTATCTATTTTGTATATTTTCCATAGATTGGCGGTCATAATTTTGTCGGAATCACCGCTTGCACAGTTCTCCCCGGATATGGTACCCTATGGACGAACTCAGTTTGTTATTGCTAACCACTTTACTGAGTCCCGAGCGACGCGCAATGTGATGCGGCATGTAAGTCCAGTTTGCTCACAAGGTGCGCTGTCTTTTTTTGCCCAAAAGTTAGTTATAGCTAATTACAACCTTGAGAGGAGGACCTCCCATCAAACGACATCTTTCCACCCTGCTCTTGGCACTGGCCCTTCTGGTGCTGTCGATCTGGTCACTGTTTCTCGGCGTGATCGATATAAACCTGTCCGGGCTGCTGTCGGGAGAGCTCGAACAACTGGAGATTTTTCTGATCTCGCGTCTGCCCCGCCTGCTGGCGATCCTGTGTACCGGGGTCGGTATGAGTGTGGCCGGTCTGATCATGCAGCAGCTCTGCATGAACAAATTCGTCTCTCCCACCACCGGAGCCACCATCTCCTCGGCCCAGTTCGGCATTCTTCTGGCCCTCCTGTTCCTGCCAAACTCCACTCTGTGGGGACGGGCGCTTTTCTCCTTCGTCTTTGCCGTTCTGGGTACCTGGACCTTTGTCTGGTTCATTCAGCGCATCCAGTTCAAGGACGTGGTCATGGTTCCCCTGGTGGGCATCATGTTCGGCAATGTCATCGGCGGCCTCACCAACTATCTGGCCTACCAGTATGAGATGACTCAGGCCCTGTCCACCTGGACCGTGGGCCACTTCTCCATGGTGCTCCGCGGCCGGTATGAGCTGGTCTACCTGATCGTACCGCTGGTCACCCTGGCCTTTCTGTTTGCCAACCACTTCAATATTGTCGGTATGGGGAAGGACTTCTCCAAGAACCTGGGCGTGCCCTACAACTTGGTGCTGTTCCTCGGGCTGACCATCGCCGCGATGATCACCGCCAGCGTGGTTGTGGTCGTGGGCTCCATCTCCTACATCGGCCTGATCGTCCCCAATGTGGTGGCCATGTTCAAGGGGGACAAGATCCGCGGCACGCTGATGGACACGGCCCTGTTCGGCGCCGTCTTCGTGCTGGGGTGCGACATGATCGGCCGGGTGGTCATCGCCCCTTACGAGCTCCCCATCGAGCTGATTGTGGGCATACTGGGCAGCCTTATCTTCGTGGTGCTGCTGCTCTACCGGCTCCGCCACGGCCGCAAGGCGATCCGTCTCACGGGAGGCGGCGCCGGCTGCGGCTGCGCCCCGGCGGCCCATCTGGATGGAGGTGACGCCGCATGAACCGGACAAGCACAGCCCTTCCCTCCGCCTCCTACCGGGCAAACGTCCGCAAGGTGACTCTGCTGGCCCTGCTGGTTCTGCTGGCCGCGGTGTGCTACATGGTTGTGGCGGTCAACTTCGGCAGCCAGCAGTTGATGCTCTACTCCATGAAAATCCGCACCCCCAAGCTGGTAGTCATGCTCATCACCGCCTTTGCCATCGGCGGCGCCTCCATCGTGTTCCAATCCATCATCAACAATACCATTGTCACCCCCTGCCTGCTGGGTATGAACTCCCTCTACACCCTGATTCACACGGCGGTGGTCTTTTTCGCCGGCTCGGGCAGCCTTCTGGCCCGCAGCGCGAACCTGTCCTTCGCGGCGGATGTGATCCTGATGGGCATTGTGGCCACCATTATCTACAGCTATCTCTTTCAAAAAACGAACCACAATGTACTCTATGTCCTGCTCATCGGCACCGTGCTCTCCTCCTTTTTCTCCAGCATCCAGACCACGCTGACCCGGGTGATGGACCCCAATGAGTACGACAGCCTGCTCTCCACCCTGGTGGCGGACTTTGAAAACATCAACTCCGAGATCATCGTCTTCGCCCTGGTGCTGCTGGCGGGGCTGATCTTCGTCCTGCGGCGGGATCTGGCCCTGCTGGATGTGCTCACCCTGGGCAAGCACCAGGCCATCAATCTGGGAGTGGACTACGACCGGAGCATCCGCCGCCTGCTGCTGGGCGTCACCCTGTGCATCGCGGTGGCCACTGCCATGGTGGGCCCCATCTCTTTCCTCGGCCTGATTATCGCCAACATCGCCCGTCAGCTCTTCAAGACCTACCGCCACACCTATTTGATTCTGGGCTCCGCCCTGGTGGGCATGGTGGTGCTGGTGGCGGGACAGCTTGTGGTGGAGCGTATCTACCACTACGCGGTGCCCATCAGCGTGTTCATCACCGTGGGCGGCGGCGTCTACTTTCTCTATCTTCTTTTGTCCAACAGGAGGGTGTAACCCATGCGTGTCAAGGATCTGACCAAACAGTACGACGGCAAGACGGTGGTGGACTCCGTCAGCTTTGAAATCCCGAAAGGCAAGGTCATCTCCATGATCGGCCCCAACGGCGCGGGCAAGTCCACGGTGCTCAACATCATCTCCCGCCTGATCGCCCGGGACAGCGGCCTGGTGGACTTCGACGGCCGGGACATCGGCAAGTGGAAGAGCAAGGAGCTGGCCAAGCGGCTGGCCATCCTCACCCAGAGCAACAACATACAGATGAAGCTCACGGTTCGGGAGCTGGTGACCTTCGGCCGCTTCCCCTACTCAGGCAGCCATCTGAACGAGGAGGATCAGCGCATCATCGACAAGGCCATCGCCTACATGGAGCTGGAGCCCTTTCAGGACCGGTTCATTGACGAGCTCTCCGGCGGCCAGCGCCAGCGGGCCTATATCGCCATGGTCATCGCCCAGGACACCGAGTTCATCCTTCTGGACGAGCCCACCAACAACCTGGACATCTATCACGCCACCAACATGATGAAAATCGTCCGCCGCCTCTGCGATGAGCTGGGAAAGACGGTGATTCTGGTCCTCCATGAGATCAACTACGCGGCCTTCTATTCCGACTACATCTGCGCGTTCAAGGACGGAAGGATCGCCAAATTCGGAACCGTAGAGGAGGTGATGACCAAGGAAACGCTGTCGCAGATCTATCAGGTGGACTTTGAAATCATGGAGATCGAGGGTCGCCCCCTGTCCATCTACTATTGACCCTGCCGCTCAAACAACCGCGAACATTCGCTTAGAAATGGAGAACACACATGAAAAAAGGAATCTCTCTTGCACTCGCCCTGGCCCTCGCACTGGGCCTGACCGCCTGCTCCACCGGTGGAGACGACACCCGGTCCACCGGCAGCCCCTCCCCCGCCGTGGAGAGCCCTGCGGCCGGCACCGAGGCTCCCTCCGCCCCCGAAACCGTCACCATCACCTCCCTGAACGCCGACAAGGAGGCCGTGGAGCTGGAGGTCCCCTACGATCCTCAGCGCATCGCCATTCTGGACATGGCCTCCCTGGATATTCTGGATGCCCTGGGCGTGGCCGGGGGCCGCGTTGTCGGCTCCGCCGACACCTCCCTGGACTACCTCCAGAGCTATGTGACCGATGAGAACGTGGCCAATCTGGGCACCATCAAAACCGCCGATCTGGAGGCGGTCATGGCCGCCCAGCCCGATGTGATCTTCATCGGCGGCCGCCTGGCCAAGTCCTACGACGCCCTGAGCGAGATCGCCCCCGTGGTCTACCTCGCCACCGACAGCGAGCTGGGCGTGGTGGAGAGCGTCCGCCAAAACGCCGCTACCATCGCCTCCATGTTTGGTCTGGAAGACAAGGTGGACGAGCTGATGGCCGGCTTTGACGCCCGCATCCAGACCCTGGCCGACTTCGCCGCGGACAAGACCGCCGTTGTGGGTATGTGCACCAGCGGCGGCTTCAACGTGCTGGGCAACGACGGCCGCTGCTCCATCATCGGCCGGGAGATCGGCTTTGAGAACATCGGCGTGGATGCTGACATCGACACCTCCACCCACGGCAACGAGGCCTCCTTCGAGTTCGTTGTGGAGAAGAACCCCGACTACATCTTCGTCATGGACCGGGACGCCGCTATTCAAACTGACGGCGCCCAGCTCGCCCAGGAAATCATGGAGAACGAGCTGGTCATGGGAACCGATGCCTACAAGAACGGCAATATCGTCTATCTGGCCCACCCCGCCGTATGGTACACCGCCGAGGGCGGCATCACCGCTCTGGACATTATGCTCCAGGATCTGGAGAGCAAGCTGCTGGGCTGAGCCCGGCAAACAACAGTAAGGGTCTGCATGCCCATGGGTATCCCGCCCTTTCCTCCTCTTCCCCTCCCCGCCGCCCCGTGCTATAATGGGTTATCATGACACAGGGAGGACATATCATGGCGGCCGTTCTGCTGATTCCATTTCTAAGCCTGCGCTTCGGAGTGCTCTCCATGCTGGACAGCAGCGCACTCCGGCGGGCCGCCCACTTCCCCCCGTTCCGCGGGCCCGAAAAGCCTGCCTACTGGCTCTATCAGCTCTCCAGCGCCGCCCTGCTGCTGGGCCCCTTCTTCGCGTCGGTCCATACTGCGCCCGCCCCCCTCTTCTGGAGCGGAGCGGCCCTCTACGCATTCGGCCTGCTCCTTCTCCTGCTCTCCGTCATCGGCTTCGCGGCCCCCTCGGAGAGCGGCGTGCGCCACAAGGGTGTCTACCGCATCTCCCGCAATCCCATGTATGTCTCCTATTTTTTCGTCTTTCTAGGCTGCGTCCTCCTCACGCAGTCGCTGCCGCTTCTGGCCGCCCTCCTCGTCTTTCAGCTCACCGCCCACACCGTCATCCGGGCCGAGGAGCGCTGGTGCCGCCAGACCTTCGGCGCGGCCTACGAGCGCTACTGCGGCTCGGTCAGACGCTACCTATAAATAACAGAGGCGGCGGACAGGATGTCCGTCGCCTCTGTTATTTTTTATCTGCCCGCTTTTGGCTGGCGTACCTCGCTGAGATCCTCCCGGGCCTTGAGGGAAGCCACCAGCTCCGCAGTCTCCTCCGCCGGGGTTCCCTTAGGCAGTGCATACTCCTCGGTCTTGGCAAACTCCTGCTCCAGGCTCTTCTTCTGGGCCTTGAGCCACTTCTCCGCCGCAGGCACTCCAGCCGGATACACCAGCGCCACCCGGCGGGCCCGCCGCTTCATCTGATTCACCCACAGCTTGGCCGGGTCATGGTTGCGGAAGCCCAGGTTGATCACCAGCAGCACGATGGCGATGGCCGCCGTGGCAAATCCGAACAGTTGAGACACCCGGATGGAGGTGCCGAACAGGTACAGGCTGTCGGTGCGCAGGCCCTCGATAAAGCCCCGGCCCACGCCGTACCAGGCAAAATAGCTCAGGAACATCTGGCCGTCAAACTTCCGCCAGCGCCGGGCAATCTGCACCAGAAGGGCAAAGCCCAGCAGATTCCACAGAGACTCATAGAGGAAGGTGGGGTGCACCTCCATGTACTGCCGCACTCCGTCCACATAGGCATAGATGCCCATGCGCCAGGGCAGCTCTGTGGGGCCGCCGTAGGCTTCAATATTGACAAAGTTGCCCCACCGGCCGATCATCTGGCCGATGAGCATACCGAACACCCCCAGGTCTGCAAAGGCCAGAAATCGGATCTGCCGCACCTTGCAGAACACCAGCAGGACGACAACCGCCATGATGACGCCGCCGTAGATGGCAAGGCCCCCGTCCCAGATGCGGACCATGGCTCCAAAGTCCAGGGAACCGTCCTCCCGGCGGTAGAGGTCCAGGTAAAAGAGGATGTAGTACAGCCGCGCCCCTACGATGGACAGGGGCACGGCAAAAAAGAGCATGTCGATGATGTCGTCCTGCTTGATGCCGAAGCGCTTGGCCGCATGGCAGCAGTACAGGACGGCCAGCAGGAATCCGGCGGCAATGATGATGCCATACCAGTACACCGGCCAGCTCCCGATGTGGAAGGCCACCCGGTTCAGGTGGAATTCCAGACCCAGGCCGGGAAAGGAGACGGTTCCCATCATGCCTCCTCCCCCGGCCGGACCACGGCCAGACCGCACCGCTCCGGCGTTACCCAGCGGCGGATGCAGTCCTCCACATCGGCTTTGGAGATACCGTCGAACACCTCGGGGAAGGTCAGGTACTCCACACCGGCAAAGTGGGCCTGGGCCAGTTCGATGCACACGTTTTCAAAGGAGTTGAGGCCCCGCACCTTGGCGCCGTACACCCCCTTTTTCAGCCGGCGGAACAGGCCCTCGTCCACACCCTCCTGGGCGATGCGGGCCCCCTCGGCCAGCACGGCGTCCCGCACCGCACGGGGATCGCAGCTCTCGCCGCCCGCCGCCATCAGGGCACAGCCGGGATAGAGCTCAAAGCCGTAGCCAAAGTTCTTGTTGATGAGGCCCTCGCTGTAGAGCCTGGCATACAGGGGGCTGGAATTGCCCAGCAGCGCCTCGCAGGCCAGCTCGCCCATGAGCTGGCGGCGCAGGTGCTCCTCCCCGGCGGGGGCGGGCTCGGCCTTGAAGCCAAGCTGGAAGATGGGGGTGGACACCTCCATGCGCAGCTCCTTTTCCGGCTTGGCCGCCGCGCCGTCCTCCTCCCCGCCGTAATCCCGCTCAATGTGCCCGCCCGGCTCCTTCGGCAGGATTTCCCGGGCAATGCGCACCACCTCTTCCGGCTCCACGTCCCCCGCCACAGTGAGCACCATGTTGGAGGGGGTGTAGAACGCCTTGTGGCAGGCGTAGAGGGTGTCGGCGGTGATGTGGGAGATGGACTCCTGGGTGCCGGCGATGGGCACCCGGATGGGGTGGTGGTCAAACAGGCACTCCATCAGGCCGTAAAACACCTGGTTGTCCGGATCGTCCTCCACCATGCGGATCTCCTGGCCGATGATCCCCTGCTCCTTGTCCACGCTCTCCTGGGTAAACCAGGGAATGGACACGAAGGAGAGGAGAATTTTCAGGTTGTCGCAGAATTTCTCCGTGCTTTCAAAATAGTAGCCGGTGAGGGCCGAGCTGGTGAAGGCGTTGGGGGAAGCCCCGTTGGCCGCCAGATCCTGGAGGGCGTTGCCGTCCTCGGTATCGAACATCTTGTGCTCCAGGAAGTGGGCCACCCCCGCCGGAGTGTCCCGCCACTGGCCATCCAGCCGGAACTTCATATCCATGCCGCCGTAGTTGGTGGCAAAAAAGGCGTAGCTCTTCTGAAACTCGGGCCGCCGGTCCACATAGATGTGCAGGCCGTTGGGCAGCTCCGCGTGATAGATTTTCTCCCCGATGCGGGGGTATTCTTTGCTTACCATGGGCTCACTCCTTGCCTTTCAGGAAATAGACCGTGTCCAGCGTCAGCTTCTGGGCCGCCGCCTGTACCTGCGCCCGGGTGGTGCGCTCCACCCGCTGGGCCAGCTCGTCGGGCGCCTCGGTGAGGCCGGCTCTGGGCGTCCAGGGTGGTCATCAGGGTGCTCACCACCGAACGGCGGGCCCACTCCAGCTCGTCGTCCGTAAAGCCGCCGTCCTTGCAGGCCTGAAGCTGGGCAAGGATCTCGTCCTGCGCCTGGCCCACCTTGGAGAACTCCACGCCGGAGGAGACCAGCATCACGTCCTTGTACTTCATCAGGCCGGAGCTGGCATAGTAGCATAGGGAGAG
>OGJY01000292.1_pt1 | contig 71199 bp, 60 predicted proteins | sample 1572231 | NCBI WGS metagenome assembly OGJY01 (sample SAMEA2582121, study PRJEB24529) | metagenome | biome: Human gut stool | place: China | collected 2011
AGAAAGGTATGTTCTCTATCATGAACTACATGAACCCGCTTCGTGGTATCGCTTCTATGCACTGTTCTGCTAACACAGATATGGAAGGTACTAGCTCTGCTATTTTCTTCGGTCTGTCAGGCACAGGTAAGACTACTTTGTCTACTGACCCGAAACGTAAATTGATTGGTGACGATGAACACGGATGGGATAACGAAGGTGTATTCAACTATGAAGGTGGTTGTTATGCTAAGGTTATCAACTTGGATAAAGACAGTGAACCGGATATTTACAATGCTATCAAGCGTGACGCTTTACTGGAAAACGTAACTGTTGATGCTAATGGTAAGATCGATTTCACGGATAAGAGTGTAACGGAAAATACTCGTGTTTCTTATCCTATTTATCACATCGAAAACATCGTTAAACCTGTATCTAAAGGCCCTCACGCTAAACAGGTTATTTTCTTGTCTGCTGATGCGTTCGGTGTATTGCCTCCGGTGTCTATCTTGAATCCTGAGCAGGCTCAATACTACTTCTTGTCTGGATTTACAGCTAAGTTGGCTGGTACAGAACGCGGTATCACTGAACCTACTCCGACTTTCTCAGCCTGCTTCGGTGCTGCTTTCTTGTCATTGCACCCGACTAAATATGCAGAAGAACTGGTTAAGAAAATGGAAATGACCGGTGCTAAAGCATACTTGGTTAACACTGGCTGGAATGGTTCCGGCAAACGTATCTCTATCAAAGATACTCGTGGTATTATCGATGCTATCCTTGACGGTTCTATCGACAAAGCTCCGACTAAGGTTATTCCTTATTTCGACTTCGTTGTTCCTACAGAACTTCCGGGTGTTGATCCGAAGATCCTTGATCCTCGCGACACTTATGCTGACGCTGCTCAGTGGGACGAAAAAGCTAAAGATTTGGCAGGCCGCTTCCAGAAGAACTTCGCTAAGTTCACTGGTAACGAAGCTGGTAAGGCTTTGGTTGCTGCTGGTCCGAAATTGTAATTTCCCTACCGGAGATAAGTTTTTATCAAAGGTTAAGAATAAAGCTATTGAAAAGCGTAGAACATCATGTTCTACGCTTTTTTTTATATATTTGAATGAATTTTATTATAATTGTTAGCGTATTTTAATTTCTATTGCTATCTTTACCGCAAATTATCTGTTAATGTGGGGTTTTAAGGTATAATGATTAAACGTTTATTACTGTTTTTCGGAGTCGTATTGTTCTTGTCGTCATGCGGCGGGGACGTCCCTTACCGGATTGAAGGCAAATTGTCTAATCTGGAAGATGAGACGCTATATGCCGTTTTTGAGAATGACAGTTATAAAGTAGTCGATACCATCACCTGCGAAAAACCCGGACAGTTCTCTATCAAACGGAGTGAAGGTGACTTCAATACGGTAACAATTTTCTTCGATCATAAAAAGCGCTGGGCAACGGCTTACCTGATACCGGGCGAGAAAGTGACGATAACGGGTGATGCCCTTTATCCGGCTCTGTTGCAGGTAAAAGGCGGACGTATTAACGACCAGTTGACGGTTTTCCGTAAAAGCGTTAACCCCTTGCTGAAGGAACAGGCTGATTTGATCAATATCCTGAATAATAAGAGTAATCATACCAATACAATAGAGGAGACGGATATTCCCTCCCGCCTGACGAATGTAACCCATTCGTTGAGCGAGCGTGCCCAAGCCTATATCCAGGAGCATCCGGATGAAGAAGCTTCGGCTGTCCTTTTGCAGTATTTCTTTATGAATCCGGACGATACCCGCAAGATGGACGAACTCTTGGCGGTGCTGAGTCCGAAGCTGAAGGATTTCTACCTGATCCGCAAATTGCAGGAGTATAGTGCCAAGGCGCAGCGTACTTCGCTGGGGGCTGAAGCTCCGGGATTTAATGTGAAGAATATCTACGGCCATACCGTAAGTCTGGATTCTTTCCCCAAACGTTATTTATTACTGGCTTTTACAGCTCCGTGGTGCGATATGTGCCAGACGGAAGATCTGCTTTTGGATAAAGTCGCTATGAAATATCCGAAAGACAAGGTCGAAATGTTACTGGTCAGTCTGGATGATGATCCGAAGGAAGTCCGTAAGTTGTTGGCTAAAGACAGTATCGACTGGAACCTGGTGACCGACTCGGCCGGTCAGGCTACTATGTTGGTCGACCTGTATAATGTAAATGCGCTTCCCCGCTGTTTCCTGATCGATGAGGATGGTAAGATCATCATGAAGACGGACAACGGCCTGGAAATCGAACAAACACTGGAAAAACTGGTAGAATGATGAGATAACGAATTATAAACTTTCAACCAAAACCAATTAATTATGTTAGTAAAATCTTATGCTGCTGCCGTGCAGGGCATTTCTGCAACCATCGTAACCATTGAGGTGAATTGTACAAAAGGCATCCAGTTCTTTCTGGTAGGCCTTCCCGATGTCGCTGTACGCGAAAGTCACGAACGTATCATTTCCGCACTTCAGGTGAGCGGGTATAAATTCCCCCGCAACCGTCTCGTTATTAATATGGCACCTGCCGATATCCGGAAGGAAGGTTCGTCGTACGACCTGCCGCTGGCTATCGGTATACTGGCAGCTGCCGAAGAACTGGATGCGTCGCGTCTGGATCGTTTTCTGCTGATGGGTGAACTTTCGCTGGATGGTAGTCTGCAGCCGGTAAAAGGAGTCCTTCCGATAGCGATCAAAGCGCGGGAGGAGGGTTTTAAGGGATTTATCCTTCCGAAGCAGAATGCCCGTGAAGCGGCTGTCGTGAATGACCTGGATGTGTATGGAGCAGAGAATATCAAAGAGGTGATCGAGTTTATTGCCGGTAAACGTGACCTGCAACCTACGGTTGTCAATACGCGGGAAGAGTTTTATGCCCGTCAGCAACAGTTCGAATTCGACTTTTCAGATGTACGTGGACAGGAGAATGTGAAACGTGCCTTGGAGGTGGCTGCGGCAGGTGGTCATAACCTGATCATGATCGGCCCGCCGGGGAGCGGTAAGTCGATGTTGGCGAAACGTTTGCCTACAATCCTTCCCCCGTTCACTTTGCACGAATCGCTCGAGACGACAAAGATTCATTCCGTAGCCGGGAAAATAGGAGTGGAGACATCCCTGATGGTACAACGGCCGTTCCGTTCCCCGCACCATACTATTTCGAATGTGGCGATGGTGGGCGGCGGTGCTTATCCGCAACCGGGAGAGGTGAGCCTGGCGCATAACGGTGTGCTTTTCCTGGATGAATTGCCGGAGTTCAACCGGAGTGTCCTTGAAGTGATGCGTCAGCCGTTGGAAGACCGTAAGATAACGGTTTCCCGTGCCCGTTTCTCGGTCGATTATCCGGCCAGCTTTATGCTGGTTGCTTCCATGAATCCCTGTCCCTGCGGATATTACAACCATCCCGACCGTCCCTGTCTTTGTCCACCGGGTGCCGTGCAGAAGTATATGAACCGTGTTTCGGGGCCGTTGCTGGATCGGATAGATATACAGGTGGAGATCGTGCCTGTTCCTTTCGAAAAGATCTCCGAACAACGTCCTTCCGAGTCGAGTGCCGATGTCCGTGAGCGGGTGATCGAGGCTCGTTCCGTCCAGGAAAAACGTTTTGCCGGTCACGAAGGTATCTATTGTAATGCCCAGATGAGCACTCAGCTTCTTCATACATATGCTGTCCCCGATGCTGCCGGGCTGGCTCTTCTCAAAACAGCCATGCAACGCCTGAGCCTTTCCGCCCGTGCCTACGACCGTATCCTCAAAGTTTCCCGTACCATCGCCGACCTCGACGGCTCCGAAAAGATAGAAGCCCGCCACCTGGCCGAGGCTATCAATTACCGTAATCTGGATAGGGAGAGCTGGGGATTGTAGGAAAAATAGAGTTGTTTTTATTGGATGGAATGTAATTAATTAGTTACCTTTGTGTGAAAGAAAAAGATATTGTTTTATTAAGAAGAATTGTACATACCGAAGAGTATGATCGTTTTTATTCGCTGTTGACACCTGGTGCTCAGAAGAAAATAGACTGGAGCCTTATGTTGATTGAGTCAATACAAATTCTTAGTGCTAAGATTGTCAAGAAACTGGTGAATACATCTTTTTATGAATTGCGTGTGTCACAGGACAATGAATATAGGATTATTTTGTTTGCAATTGATAAAACTAATCTATTGGAAGCCGAAAAAGTATTATTGCTTAACGGTTTTGTGAAAAAGTCAACAAAAGATTATAAAAGAGAGATTAAGAAAGCCGAGAAACTTTTAAATGATTATATAGATGGAAACAATAAATAAAAAGGAAGTATATGATACCAGTAAAATGCTGGCAGAAAAGTATGGTGAATATGGAACTCCGGAGCGTGAGGTTGAACAGGCAAAAGCTTTAGCCTGGTATTATGGTGAGATTCTTTGTGATCGTCGGAAAGAATTGAAGCTGACTCAAAAGGAGTTGGCAGGTCGCATTGGTAAAGAACGTGCCTACATTGCCAAGATAGAGAAAGGGGAAACGGATATGCAATTATCCAGCTTTATTCGTATCGCATCGGCTTTGGGGCTTACTTTAGACATACGACCCAAGCCGGGCGATCAATAAAAGTTTACGGATAAAAATCATTCATAAGGTTCATGGCTGTGTTTAATATTCTTGTTATTAATGGATTATACTATGAACTCAACTGTCACAGCTGGGTTCATTTCCTCTGAATATGCTTCATTTATGCCTTCGTTACGTACCATACATTTCCTTTTGTAGTATGTTTTTTAATGATTCCGTTCTTTTGCAGGATACGTCCGCAGGTGGTCATCCTGGTTCTACTGATATGCATGCCGCTTTGTATTTGTATGTTTAGTAGTATTTCGCTGGCCGAAAGCTATTGTCCCTCTTCGCCCTCTTCAGGCCGGCGATAGGCATGTGCGTGAAACAACCCGATCTGTCGCTTTTTCCCGTATTTTCTCCGCTTCGGAGCGGTTGGCAAGCCGATTGATTTCTACCAAGATGATACCGGTATACCGCTTTAGGACGGGGCTGCCCGACGACCGGTTGTAAACTCCACTGAAAACAGTCACCGGCAACTTCTCCACTTCGGCCGGCTGGCTCTCCGGTATGCAATAATCCAGCATTTCGTGAAATGCCGTTACCGGAATTTGTTTTTGCGCTGTCCGCTACTAATAAATAAGTCGTTGTATCTTATGATTTTTTTCGTTATATTTTATATCTTAGATGCCGACTTCTTATTCTTTTTCCAATTGTGATAAGATCTTTTGCCAGCTGTCGAATAATCTTTCGGCAATAGGCAAACAATCTTTCGACAATTGTCAAAAGATTACTAAGTAGGGACAAAAACAATAAGCACTAGTGTATTAACCTATAATTGAATACTATATGGGAGCTAATTACAGAATGGAGCGAAACCCCAACCCCAAAGGCGAGAACGATGAGATGCCGTTGCATCCCCGCCTGATCCCTCATAATACTTACAATATTAGAGAGTTGATGCGATACGGCAAAGAGCGGTCTACTTACTCGGAGGCCGATATTGCAGGTGCACTTAGACTGATAACGGATCTGGTGGCGGAAAATCTGCGTTCGGGAAATAATGTCGAGATCGAAGGGCTGGGCTTTTTCAGCGTCTCGCTTCAGTCGCGTCCGGTGATGGACAAGAAGGAGTTACGCAGTGAGTCGGTGCATTTCAGAGTCGGGTAGCCTGATCATCGACTCGAATATCACAACGGATTAGTCTTTTCGATGAAGGCCGGTATGAATGCGGTCATGGAGTGCGTTCATATTGCAAATTGCTTTGTATTAGTTGAATATGAGGCATATGAAGGCATGAACGCACTTTTCTTGGAAAAGCGATTATGTACCTGAGTTCTTGCAGAACTTAGCTATTCCGGTATTCCTGCGGCCCCATGCCGACATGTCGTTTAAAGTATTTACCGAAGAAAGACATATTGGTGAAGTTGAGCGAATAAGCGATGTTTTGTACCGAAACATCCGTCGATTTCAATTGCGCCTTTGCATCCATAATGACCATCGACGCAATGATATCCATACATGTTTTCCCTGTGACCTGCCGTATCGTAGTACTCAGATGTGCCTGTGTAATACCCAATTTACCGGCATAGAAGGCCACATTCCGTTCCTGGCTGTAATACTGCATGACCAGTTGTGTGAAGTCGTTGGCGATCTGTTCGCTTTTACCCGGAGCGGTCTTCCTCGTTCGGACATCTTTATACAGTTCACTAATCCCGTATATGAGGGTGAAAAGCATGTGTTTGATAACCTCTTTGCTGATTTTCCCGTAGAACGTCAGATATGTTTTAGCCAGCAACGTCAGGTGCTCCTGAAAGATCAGGGCGATATCCTGTTTGAGCGCAACGACAGGTGCTGCTTTTATCGTATAGAAGATATCGAGTGTCGGCTTTATCACGTTGGCTTCCGTGATAAACTGTGAGGAGTATCCTATGAAAAAGATCTTCAAATCGCCCTCCACCTTGTGTATCTGGAGGATACTGCCGGGGATGATTGTCACGAAGTCGTTCTCTTTTACCTTATATTGGGTCATATCGATCGAAGCCTCGATCTCTCCCCCCATGCAAAGCACGAAGATACCGGCCTTCAGTCGACAGGGGAAATTGGTGTACATATTCAGTATTTCCCGGCTGATATCCATCCCTACGATCCAGTCTTCGGGTATGTCCAGTTTGGGTAGCTCCTTGGGTATATTTGCGTTCATTTGCTTGCTTGTTTACTGGATGCAAATGTATTTATTATTTTTCAAAGGATGTCGTCTTTTTCTTATAAATAGAACACCGGATTTATCCTTTCCGGTGTCATATCGCATATAATAAAGTGATTTAGTTAATATGTTTTAAGGCATATCTAATAAAAAGGACAGTAAATCGCATAAATAGACCTTGTGGGATTTTATAATTCAAGGTTACTTTGCACCCGATAAAAAGTGCATAGACATTAGTATATAATATTAAGGTTAGACAATAACCGCAAAAATAGGTAGATGAGGGAAATGGAAATGACGAAAAGACATAGTTCTGCAAGAACTGTGGTATTATTTGCATGTATTTCTGTATTAATAATAGGTTTGTTTGCTTGTGATGACCAGAAAGACGGTTCTTCCGCCCATTCGGGAAAACTCCGTTTAAGTTTGACTGCTGATACAACCTCTCTGAAGAAAGGCGTGAACTCGAATCTGACGAAAGCTGTTTCGGATGAGTTCGAGAAATTCCTGACCGTAGAGGATTACCAGATCCGTATCGTCACCGACAAAGACACAGTAAAATCTTACGACCGCTTCGACAAAATGCCTTCCGAGATCGAACTCCCCGAAGGTGCCTACACAATAGTTGCTTCCAAAGGCAACGACCTTCCTGCTGCATTTGAAAATCCTTATTTTGAGGGGAGTACGGCGTTTACTATCAAGGAAGATATGAGCACTCCGCTGGATATGACCTGTACGCTCGGGAATGCACGGATCACTGCCGAATACACCGACGACTTCAAAGAAGCTTACTCTGAATATACCGTTCTGCTAAGTTCCTCCTTTGCAACGACCGAATTTGAGATAGCCAAAGGGGAAACACGCCCCGCTTATCTGCAGGTGGCAAAAGAGGGAACCGACGTGGCGATCGGTATCCGTTTAAAGAAGGTAAACGCAGAAGAAGAAAAAACATATTACGTTCCGACAGCCTTAAAACTGGAACGCCGCCAGAATGTACGCTTGATATTTAAGACGGATGGCGAGGCGTTGGAAGGGATCGGGCTGACGGTTATGCTGGATGATTCGTTGGTGGAAAAGACGTTTACAACAAAGATTCCGGATTTTATGTGGAAGCCGTTCGATAAGCCGACGCTGAGTGCTGTAGAGTTTAAAGGAGATGGAACGGAAGTTTTTAAAACGACTGCCGGTTCATTTAAGCAAGACCTTCAGGTTGGAGTTGTTATGCCGGGTGGAATCGGATCGTTAACGATCAACTATTGGAAAGAAGGAGAATCGGAAGAAGATGCCATCAGTTATGATTTGGCAACTGATGTCGGTGTTGCTGCTGCAAAAGAGAAACATTTTACATGGACTTATGGAGAGAAAGATGAGGATATAAACCTCTGGGAGAAAAAGACGGCTCAGCTATATTTGAAAGATGGGATAAACAGTCTGGAGTCTTTAGAAGATAATTCATGTATTTATAACTTTAAAATCAGCGGAAGTGATGCAACGGGTAAAATGCATGCTGCTGAAGATTTACAGTTTAAAGTAGAAGTATTGCCTGCTACTGCTCCTATTATTGATTTCAAACAGGGTGAAAGTGATGTCGTTATCACGGAAGGAGATGAACTGACCACCGACTGGCAATTGGATTTTTCCGCAACGGGTCTGATGGATAAAGAAGCCACAAAGGTTATTGTGAATGACGGAACAAACAATCATGAATATTATTTTCTGAAAGATGATGGTGCTTCGTTGTTGAAAGTAATTTATGGTGCGGACATCGATGTAGAAAGTGATGCTCATGCCGTCGTTTCTTTCCCAAAAGTATTTGCTTCTTCCTTGTTAGCTCCGGAAGAAGGATCTAAAGAGTATACTTTTACTTTCTATTTAAAGGATCGGAAGAATAAAGAATATTCTATATCAAAAAAGATTGTAGTAGATGCCCCTGAGTTTACTTTAGATATAAAACCGGAAGAAGCTTTTGCCAGACATGCGCTATTAAGAGTAAATCTTGATAAAGGTGATAAGCGTAAATTGAAGTTTCAATATAAATTGCAATCAGGAGGAGATTGGATTGATATTGTAAATACTTCTAAGGATAATGAACGTTTATATGTGGAAACATTGAAACAATTACAGCCTAATACTTCATATTTGATACGTGCCTGGTATAATAATAAACGTAAATCGCAAAAAGAGGTTACTATAACCACTGATAAGGAAATATTCTTGGGTGAGGATGGTGAGTTTTCAGATTGGTATTCGGAAAAAATATATAGTAAACATTCTTATATTTTTGGGGCGGGAGCAGGTATCGATATTTATCAATATTGGCCTTCTGTTAATAAAAGTAATGGTTTATGGGCTACAAGGAATAATTTGACAAACTCACAAAAAAGTGGAACGACGTGTTATTATACTTCCTATTCCGGAACTATTCCGGTAGAAGATGGATATGTCGGTAAGGCTGCTGAAATAAGTACTTTGGGATGGGGAGAAGGAAATACCTATTTAAATACTATGACTGGGGTTGTCATTAACAATAAGGATGCCGGTATGTTATTTATTGGCTCTCATTCTTATATTGATGGTAAGGAATCCTTTGATTATGGATGTCCTTTTACTTCTCGACCGTCAAAAATGACTTTTATGTATAAATTTAAATCGATTAACAGTGAATCTTTTAAAGCCTATATTGTAGTAGAGAATAGAGATAATGCAGGCGATGTAATAGAATTAGGAAGAGGCGAGGTGATTAGTAATAAAGATGTTGCTTCATATACTTCTGCATCAGTCGATATCCGTTATAGTCGAACAGATTTGCCCGCAACTCATTTGACCATAGTATTTGTGTCCAGCACGGCAGACACGCCATCTGTCGATTTGGCGACAGGATCATATAATGCATTGAAAGGTTTCAGTGATTCTCGTTATCAAGGTAATGTTTTAACTATCGACAACGTCGAATTAATATACGAATAACAAGATGAAAAAGACATTATTATATACCTTATTATTCCCTCTCTTCGCAGCCTTTACCGCATGCAGCGAAGGGACGGATGCAGACAATCCTTTTGCATATCCTGACGGGATTGGTGGATTGCGTTTGGAGAACAAGACATCAACTCAGATCACTGTTCCGGTGATAACAAAGAGTGCCAACTTCGATGATGTGAAAGTGGATAACTTTTATCTCGGTATTCTTCGTAAAGCGGATGGCTCGGTCGTCAAAGAGTTTGATACTTTTTCTTCATTGGTGAATTCAGAGGAAGGTTTGCCTCTGCTTCTTCCGCATGGCGAGTATACGGCTATTTCCAGCTCATTCAAGAAAGGCGAAACGAAAGTTTCCGATGCTCCCTATTTCGTAGATCAACAGGATTTCGTTATCGAAGAAAAGACGACCACCAATGTGGCGCTGAAATGTACTTTTGAGAGTTTGGGAGTTGAACTGGTTCTCTCCGAACAATTTAAGAAAAAGCTGGAAGAAGAACCGAACAATTACGGTTATCAAGTAACGGTATCTAACGGACTTGCCGGCTGGGAGTTTTCTCTCGACAAGATGAAGCCCGGATATTTTCTCGATCCTTGTGATGAGTTGGTTGTAAAAGTAAGAGTTCGTTTAGGTAGCAGCAATCAATGGTATCCGGAACGAACCTACCGCATAAAGAATGACCATAATAACCCTGAAACTTCTCCTAAACTCGGAGAATATTACATCATCCGGTTGGATGCCGGTAAAGAGGAAGAAAAAGTAATATTGAAATCATTGGTTGTAACTGATAGAGTAGAAGAATGATGCATATGCGTACATTATATATCTTATTGTTTTGCCTTCCGTTTCTTTTCTCTTGTGAAATGAAGAAAGACCTGCTGGGAGGAGGAAAAGAGTCGGAAGACGAGAAGCCGACTTATGAGAACGTAGGCATGCTCGACCTGAAGTTGAAACCTGAAAAAGAAGCGAAAGCTCCTGGAACAAAGGTCGATAATGATTTGATGGAGGATGAACTCAATCCTAACGATTTCACTGTCGCCATATTGGATAGTATAGGACAGACCGTGAAAGCATTTGATTCGTATGCAGATATGAATGAGGATGGGGCTTTATTATTGCCTGCCGGAAAATATTCGATAAAGGCTTCGTCCGGTACTGATCTGAATGCCGGTTATGACTCTCCCTATTATGTGGGAGATACGACTTGTGTTGTTTCTGAAAAGGAAGTTGTAACAGTGGTTGCTAAATGCAAACTTGGAAATAAGAAGGTTCAGTTTTTATGTGATGCAGATTTTCTGGCACAGTTTTCCGATGATTATTATATTGTGATAGACAACGGTGCCGGTGTACTGACACTTACGAGAGATGAGAAGCGTATTGCTTACCTGAAAGATACGGGTACTCTGCGTTTCACGATGTACACAACAACACATGATAATAAATCCCGCACCTATTCCTACGATCTTTCAAAAGAAGATCTGATACAATCGCATAATAACATACTTATCTCATTAGGAACTATTCCGGCTGATCCGGATAACCCCGGCGGCGGTGGTGGAAATAATCCGTCAGATCCGGATGAACCCGAAGTACCGGATGACCCCGAAGAACCAGAGAATCCTGAAAAACCGGAAATCCCTGTTAAAGGACCGGTTATCAAAGTCGATGTGTCTTTGATTGAAAAAGATTATGTCATCGAGATACCTTCCGACTTCGTTGAATCGGATAAGCCCGATACACCGGGTGGAGGTGATAATACCGGGGGAGGTGAAAATCCGGATGAGCAAAAGAAGATTGCTATAACGGGTTCTTTGGATGGAAAATCATTTAACCTGGGAGCCACCCAGGCTGTAACGTCAAGTTCTAAAGTCGTTATCAACTTGTATCTTCCAACCGGACTTGCTGGTTTGGATGTATATGTAGAGATAGGAAGTGAAATAAAACTTCCATTAGATTTGCTCGACTCTGCTTCTATTGCTGAGGTCAATGGAATATTAGCCGGTTTGGGGAAAAAATTAACCGTCCCTTCTAAAGGAGAAAAGGGTAACTTGAAATTTGACATATCTCCGTTTATGGGTATGTTGGATACGAACAACTCCTTCAAAGTCTCTTTGAAGGATAAGAATGGAGAAAGTACAAGTGCTACAATTAAGTTGACAAAGAAATAATAGGTTTATATGAAACAATATATAAGAGTTTGGTCTGGTCTCTGTTTATTAGCTATATTGCTTCTTTCTTGTAACGAGGACGGCAAAATAGTACCAACCGGCACCCTGTATTTGAATGTGGAAGAAGATGCAACTTTGCTTACTAAAGCTGAAAATGAAGTAATATATGAATCTTTGCAGGTCGCTATATTACAGGGAGAAGAAGATACACTCAAAGTATATAATGATTATCTGGCTGAGGTAAAAGGACAACGTCTGATATTGCCGGTTGGCAAGTATACGGTAGCTGTCCGTTCAAACGGAATCAATAGTGTGGGATGGGAAACTCCGTTATATGCAGGACAGGAAGAGGTAGAAGTGAAACAGGGAGAGATCACTAATACAAAAGTAATTTGTACGATTGCAAATACGAAAGTCTCGGTTATTTATGGCGATGGGATGCAGGACTCTTTTGTGGATTATCAAACGACTGTTGCTAATTCGTCCGGCTCACTTAATTTTACCCGGGATGAATATCGTTCCGGCTTTTTTACACCTGAGAAGTTAACAGTGAAACTCGATTTGGTCAATAAGGATGGGAATAAATTTACAATAAAGAAGGTATACTCGGATATCCAACCGAAGTACCATTATAAGTTTATATATACTATCCATAGTAAGCCGGAAGAAGGAGGTGAGGCGGGTGCCGATTTTGATATTACTGTCGATAAGAGCCATGACGAGATTACTTATAAAATATTTATAAAAGAGGAGTCGTTGGTCGGAGCAGGTGAACCTTCATTTGTTTTGGGCGGTTCTTTCACGGAAGAGCGTGTTTATTCCTTTAAGAAGTCTGAACAAAATATGCAACCTGAGCCCAATACAATCTGGTTGGATTATATGTTGGGAAGTAAGAACAAAGTACAATCTTTTACTGTTGAAGTGAGTTCTCCGTTGTTCCCGGATCAAACAACATGGGATATACTGAAAGGCGAAGGAACTCAAATAGGTTTCCCCGCTTTACCGGGTAAAAAAATTGCGAACACAGATGATCGGATTAATGTGCATCGATTGGACTTGTCTTCTATTGTAGAAAAGCTGGAAGCTTTAAATAATCAGCCGACAGAGCATAAGTTTACGGTTAATTTGGTGGATGATAAGTATCAGGAAACGATAGTTGATTTTACGATTCGAATGATGCCGGATGTCGATGCTTATGTGGAAGCTCCTGTTTGTTGGACTACTTTTGCTGTACTAAGAGGAGTTTGTCTGGATCCTACAAGTTATTTCAAACTTCAGGTCGGAGATGACGAAAGTAATATTAAAGATGTTGAGGTTCAGGCGAATGAAGAGGGGCATATTTCTGCTTTAGTTACAGGTTTGAGTGTAGGAAAAAAATATAAATATTGGATTGCTTCAAAAGAAGATCCCAACCTGATATGTAAGTCAATAGAGTTTGATATTAAACCATATGCGGCTGTTCCTAATTTGCAATTTGAAAATTGGAGCCAAAGAAAGAAGTCTGCTGTTGCTTTCGGTATGGGTGGGACATTCATGACACCAAATGCTGAAAATACTAATATCTATTGGGATTCAGGTAACTGGGGGGCTAGTGCAGCCGGAGCGACATTGACAAAAAGCACGGATGTGACAGCTACGAGTGACTCGAAATTAGCAGCTTTTCTTAAATCACAGTTCGCAGAAAAGATGGGAATAGGTGCTTTTGCTGCCGGTAGTGTTTTTGCAGGTGAGGCTCAGTCGGTGTCATCATCCGGAGCAACATTATCGTATGGTCAGGTACATAATGGTTATCCGACCTGTTTGAGAGGTTATTATAAATATACACCCGGAAAAATTAATTATACTGACAGCCGGAAGCCGGCAGGTGTGAAAGAGGGAGATACAGACCAGTGTTTCATTTATATTGCATTAGGAACGAAGCCACTGGATGTGATATCTACTACTTCTCAGATAAAAGTATTTAATAAAGATCGGGATGGAATATTTGCCTATGGAGAATATATTACAACGATAACAGAGGATCAGACGGGTGAGTCTTCAACAAAAGAAATTCTAAATGGTTATGCACCCTTTAAAATTCCTTTGATTTATACGGCAAATCCTCCGAAGGAAGGTCCTGTATATCTTTTTGTTGTAGCAACAGCTAGTCGTTATGGTGATTATTTTACCGGTTCAACCAGTAGTGAATTATACATCGATGAGTTCAGCCTTGACTACGATTACAATGCCGCCTCCTTTGTCGGCACCGAATTCGAAGGCATGAATCCTATAAATATAAACGACAAATAACAAACATGAAACAACTCTTATCTTTAACTGTTTTGTTGCTTCTCTGTTTTTCTTTTCCTGCGTTGGCTAAGAAGAACAAATACGACCGGGGTATTCAGATGAAAACCTTTATCCCGAAAGGGCAATGGATGGTTGGTACGACATTCTCATATAGTGAACATGTGGATGAAAACTTTGAGTTTTTGTCTGTGTTGAAGGATATTAACAGCGAAGGGTATACCTTTAAGGTAACTCCGCTGGTAAGCTATTTTATCCGCGATAATATTAGTATCGGCGGACGGTTTGCCTATTCGCGTACGAATATGGATATAGGTAATATCTCTCTGGAACTGGGTGACGATCTGAGCTTTGATGTCAAAAATTTCAAGTCTGTGTCCAACACCTATACGGCAGCGGTCTTTCTCCGTACCTATTTGAATCTGGGAGATAGCAAGCGTTTCGGATTGTTTAATGAAGCGCGTGTGTCGTATGGCTATTCGGAAAGCAACAGCAGTTCAGGTACAGGTATCGATCTTTCGGGTATGTATCAGTTGAAGCATAACCTGAATATCGGTGTGGCTCCCGGGCTGACTGTCTTTATCAACGATTACGTGGCAGCCGAGGCTTCGGTCAATGTAGCGGGATTGAACTTTAACTGGTACGATCAGACGAAAGACCAGGTGTATAAAGGGAAACGCACGGCAAGTTCCGCTAATTTCAAGATCAATCTGTTGTCGATCGATTTGGGTATTGTCTTTTATTTGTAAAAACAGGGCATGAAAGGAAGAAATAGTATTTTGTGTTTTTTATTGGGTCTGTTGCTGGCAGGCTGTGTGGAAAACGATCTGCCTTATCCTACCATCGAAGGGATTATCGAGGAGTTTGCCGTTGAAGGACAGACTTCGGTAAAGATCGATAAGACTTCGGCTTCCGTCTCTGTAAAGGTGGCGGATACGTTGGACTTAAGAGATTTGCGCGTGGAAAAGTTAGTCGTAACAAAAGGTATGACGGTAATACCGGATTCTGTTGCCTGCAAAGATTTCCTGCATTTTCCGGATACCGGATTTATGTCGGTCGACAGTTTGCCCGCAACGGTCAATACACGGATGAACTTCAGGGAGCCGGTTTCTTTCCTGCTTCGTCTGTATCAGGATTATCCCTGGAAAGTGACGGTGGAACATGACATACAGCGTAAAGTAACTGTTGCCAACCAGTTGGGGGCTTCCTTGATCGATGCTGATACGCATAATGTAATTATATATGTGGATTCAACGGCCCAGCCTTCTTTGCGTAATGTGAAAATAGAAGCCTTCCGGTTAGGTAGCAGCATTGCAAAAACGACACCCGAACCATCGGAGGTAACCGATTTCACCCGCCCTCGCGTATTTCAGGTATCGGCTTTCGGTGAAACGGAAGAGTGGACCGTGAGTGTGGCGTATCCGCCTGCCGGCATGTCGTTCACCTCTTTGTCGGCATGGGCAAAGCGGGCGGTTGTGACAGGCAAGACATTGACCGGACAGGTCTCGGCTCGCTATCGCGGTAAACCGCAGGCGGAGACAAAGGCTGATTCGGAAGAAGGTTGGGAAGAGGTGCTTTCCAGTGAAATAGAGATGGATGAAGAAGGAAACTTCACGTTGCTCTTTACGCATCTTAAACCGGGTATGGAGTATGAATATCAGTTAACGGTGGATGGTGTATCCGAGGATATCAAGACATTTGCGACGGAGGCGGTGGAGCTGGTGCCCAATCTCTCGTTGGACGATTGGTATAAGGATGGCAAAAGTTGGTATGCCAATCTCGACCTGACAACGGAAAACTATTTCTGGGATTCCGGTAACAAGGGATCGAATGCGGTAGGTGAAGCGAATCCGACTTCTCCGGAAACCAGCGATGTGGTAAAAGGGAAAGCAGCCCGTTTGGAAAGTAAAACGGTAGCCGGTGTGTTTGCTGCCGGCAGCCTTTATTGCGGAACATTCGGTAAAGTAGAAGGTCTGAGCGGTGCTTCTTTGAATTTCGGCCGTCCGTATACCGGTCGTCCGTCAGCCTTGCGCGGCTACTATAAATATAACTCCGGCACGATCGATAAAGCGAAAGAACCCTATAAGGATTTGGAAGGTCGTAAAGACTCCTGTCATATTTATATGGCGTTGTTCTCCGATTGGACGGCTCCTTTCCCTGTCAATACGAATACAGGAACCTTTGTCGACCTGACCTGGAAGAATGAAAGCCTGCTAGCTTTCGGCGAACTGGTCCAGGGTGAGACGGTGAAGGATTACACGCAGTTCCGTATCGACCTGCAATATCGTGATCAAACAACAAAGCCAACCTATATATTGATTGTAGCTTCCGCCAGCAAGTATGGCGATTACTTTACTGGCAGTACGAGCAGCGTGTTGTTGCTGGATGAGTTGGAGTTGGTGTTTGAATAGGATTCGAATGTGGAAGAAAACCTGCTTATCGAGTAAGGTGAAATCTACTCGATAAGTAGATGCTCGTCTACTTAGTAAGTAGTGGGGGTGTCTGCTTATTAAGTAGACGATGCTCTACTTACTAAGTAATTTTTGGCTTGCTTCAATACTTCATAGAACGGTTGTTAAGAATGAAATAAGGAACCGATAGAACCGGGGTTTTTAAACCTCGGTTTTGGATCGGCATAAAATAAAAACAGTTTAAGAATAAATAGAGTAGTATCGGAAGAACGTATGTTTTCTTTCGGAAGAAACAGGGTTTTCTCCCGAAAGAAACGGTGTTTTGTTTGGAGGAAAGGATATGGAAAGGAAGATAGAAAATAGGTGGATCGTTATTTTACTGATAGCCATAGTGAACTTTTTTACATTTCCTGTAACAGCTGCTGTTACAGGAAATGGCGGAAATGTTGCTAGTATAGAGGGGTTTAGGCCTGCTTTGGGGAATGCCGTGGCTATAGATGGTAATGTTGTAAAATTAACAGATGATGTTAATTTGAATAATACATTGGTGATAAATACGGATGTGATATTGGACTTGAATGGGAAAACATTGTCATTTGTTCGAGAAGAAAATACGGATCTAATCGCAGTGCAATGTAAGAGTGGAAAGATTATTTTAAAAAATGGTCAGATAGAGGGAAAACAGACAAAATCATCTTGGGCAAGTGCTTATGGAACTGCAATAGATGTATCGGGGGCAGATGTGATGATTGTAAATTGTAGTATATTCGGGTCTGGTGCAGGTGATTGGGGAGGGGCAGGTACCGCTATACAATATTATAACGGAACTTTGCGCTTAGTTAAAGGCTCTTTTGATGCATCTTCAAAAAGAGGTTCTGCATATGCACTTTGGACAAAAAAAGGAAATGCAGCTAATTTTCGCTATGGTTCAGTAATAAGACGAAATGGTTCTATTATCTCTTCAGGAGAGACAGTCGCACCTGTAGTTACAATAAGTCCTATTAATTACTCGATAAATTATGACTCCCAAAATGGAACGATTACATCTGGGGATTATCTTAAAAATTATACAGCTTTGGATATTATTAATGGAAGTGTTGTTGATTTAGCTTCAGTATCTCGTGTGGGGTACATTTTTGGAGGATGGAAGTATGATAATAATGTGGTTAACAAATTAACTTTACCTCTTCCAAATGTAGATAGAGATTCTCATACTATAACACTTACAGCTGATTGGACTCCTATCTCATACACAATTAAATATGATATGGCTGGTGGAACGAATAGTTCTAATAACATCACATCTTATGATATAACCAAAGGTTCTTTTCATTTAGTAGATCCTGAAAGTAGAGTCGGTTATGAGTTTTTAGGTTGGTATGACGAAGGAAATAATAAAATAACATCTATTACCTACGAGCAAGTAAAAAATGCAGTTGACAAAACTTATATAATTACAGCACGTTGGAAACCGATTGAATATACAGTGGCTTTTAGTGTCGAAACAGCGATAGGAAAAACTTTAACTTATACTGTTGAAACGACAGATATCTCTTTGCCAGAGCCGTTGGTTATACCTGCCGGTCAGGATTTTGATGGTTGGCAGAATGAACAGGGACAGAAAGTAACTTCTCTTCCAATCTCTAATCCTACTCATTTAACTTTATCTCCTATCTGGAAAGATAAATCTTATTACGCTTACTTCTATGATGAAAATGGTTCTCTCTTATCTGATTTGACAAAGTCATATATAACAAAAGAGGGATTGCTTTCCGCTAAATTTCCATCCTATTCAAAAGAGGGCTATATATTTGAAGGTTGGTTCAAAGAAGGTGATAATAACCACTCTACTCCAATCACTTCAATACCTGTAGGAACAGCACAGGATGTAAAACTGTATGCTTATACAACACCTGTCCGGTATTCATTAACTTATGATTTAAAAGGTGGAACTTATTCAGGAAATAATCCGGTCACTTATACATTCTCCGAAAAGGTAAAATTACCTACTGATAGGAATGTTTCTTATGTAGGATATGCCTTTAAAGGTTGGTTCCTTCATGCGGATTTTTCAGGATCTGAACTTGTTGAAGCTCCAATAACCGGTGGTACTATTAGTAATGGAGGACGTAATGTCGCTTTTACAACTTATGCCAAATGGGAAAAGATCGATTATACAATTGTTTTTAAAACAGATGGTGGTACTCCGGTGGATAATGCTTCTTACAATGTGACTGATGGTATTCCTGCTGATAAAATGCCAAAAACATCGAAGGCAGGATATAAATTTCTTGGTTGGTATAAAGGTGATACAAAAATTGAAAAGATTGATCCCGGCTATGAAGAATTAGAGTTGATAGCTAAATGGGAGTTAATCTCGTATTCAATTACTTATAATCTGAATGGAGGAACAAATCCGGCTGATGCAGTTACTTCATACACGTATGAAAAGAAAGAGGTTCTTCCCCGACCAACCCGAAATAATTATCAGTTTAGTAATTGGTATGAAGATTCGGATTGTACAGTTGGTCCTATTACTGAAATAATTAAAAATACAACAGGTAATAAAGTTTTTTATGCTTGTTGGGAACCAGAGAAGTATACAATCTCCTTCAATACAAATGGCGGTTCTGAAATAGCGGATCAAACATATACGTATGGTGAAGAAACTGGGTTTGCCCGTAAAACCAGAAAGACGAATTATACATTTGCTGGTTGGTATAAAGATGCTGCATTGACTGATTTCTTTGGCGATAAGATATCTTCAACATCGAGTGGTAGTTTTACATTATATGCTAAATGGGTTCCTGCAGTTTATGTTATTGAATACGATTGTTATTATGGTACGAATCCGTTAAATGTAGAGACTTCCTATACTATAAACGATGAAGTCGTATTGCCTACTCCCACACGGGAAAACTTTACTTTTGCCGGATGGTATGATAACGACTATCTTAAAGGTGAAGTACAGACGAAAATAACTAAGGGATCATTCGGTGATAAAAAGTTTTATGCAACCTGGACTCGAGCAAATGCAATCTCTTTTATTCAACCCGAAAATGGAAAGATTACCATTACACAAGGTGATAAAGACTTGAAAGCAGGGGATCGAGTTGGTGCAGGTGTTTCTCTTACTATTACGGCTAAAGCAGCGTCTACTGGATATGTTTTACAAAATTTGCTCATTGGGGGAACTTCTTATACATCTTCTCCTCAAATAATATCTATGCCTTCTGAAGGTGGACTTGTGATTAGTGCTACGTTTACGGAAAATTCAGCAATAGCTGCCGCCTCTGCCCCCGAAATTATCCTGACCCCTTCGGGTGTGGATAAGTTTCCGAAAGGAGAAAATGTGAAAGCTCAGTTGAGGAAGACGGATGAGGCTACTACCCTGTATTATGTGCTGGATGGTGCACCGGAAAAGGCTTATAACGGTGAGTTCCTGATAGAGAGTCCCAAGGATACGATTCTCTTAAAAGCGATTGCTCGTAAGGAAGGATATAGAGATGGGGTTGCCAGTCGTTATATTGTCTTTGATAACGGGAAAATCACTTTGACCTTCGACCTTCCTTTAGGAGTGAAGGCAACGAATCCTACCGGAGGCGATGTCGTTTCTGCAACTGTGGCCGGAGGTTCTTTCGAGTTTAAACTGACAGTGGATCAGAATTACTATACCAACCTCGATTCGATGGTCGTAGCAGCGAACGATTCGACGATTAAAGCAGGTGTTTCGGGAATTTATACACTGACTAATTGTTCTTCGGATGTTACTGTTACCATCTCTGGCCTGAAAGCTAAAACCAGTACGGTGACATTGCAACAGACCGAGAATGGAAAGATCAGTTTTACTGATGGAGCTGAAGAAACGACTGCGACGGTTGACTATGGCGCAACAGTATCTATAACTGCAGTTGCTGACGAGGACTTTAAGTTCCTGCAATGGAGTACCGGTAGTCAAAGTAATCCATTGAAACTGACAGTAACGAAGGATACGACTATCTCAGCACGTTTTATTTCCGATTATAAAGCTTACGCGATTACATTGCCGCAATTGGAAGGGGTAACGGTGAAACCTTTCTCCGGCTTTACTACTGAAGTGAAGAAAGACGGAACTTTCAAATTCTATCTGCAATTTGCCAATGGTTATCACGAAGATAATCTGGTGGTTCGCGCTAATGGAGAAGAGTTGACGAAGAATAAAGGGGGATATGCGATTTACCATATCAATAAAAATATCAGTATTTCTGTTGAAGGTATTGGTAGGGATGCTATGACGTTGAAAGTACCTGAACATGTAAATGCGAAAGTTGTAGAGACTATGACAGATGTAGCTAAGCAGGAGGTATATGAAGAAACAATGGTTTTGTTGCATGCGGAAGCACCTACTGGTAAAGCCTTTACCAAATGGACAGATGGAAAAACAGATAATCCCCGTTTATCGACAGCATTAGATGCGGAGCAACTGATTCCTCTTTTTGATGATAAGGGCGACGAGTCTTATGCGAAAGTGATTCTGAATCAAACGGCCGGAGCAGGTATTACCGGTGTAAATGCAAACTTGGATGCTGTAAAGAGTGGGGATGTGGTACAATTAAAAGTTGTTTTGCTGCCGGCATACAGTCAGAGTGAAGTGGTGTTGACGGCTAATGATCAAAAACTGTCACCGGAGGTCTCTTTGCGTGCTGCAACAGATACGAAAACGTATGTGTATAAATTGCCGGTACAGAAAGACGGGGTTACGATAAAAGTGTCCGGATTAAAACTAAATACATATGATGTAACAATGGTTCAGATGGATGGCGGAACTGTATCTGTCAGCCCTGCCGGAAAAGTAACACATGGTGATAAAATTCAGCTTAAGGCACAGCCGGCATCAGGGATGTTATTTGTCAAATGGTGGGACGGAAATACCCTGAACCCTTATCCATATACGGTAACATCCGATACGGAAGTGAAAGCATATTTCTTAGGTGCAGAATCCACTGTCGATAACGAATCGATCCAAAAAGAGGAGAAAGCCCAGATCACGGTATCCGGACAAACGTTATCGGTTACTGTTGCAGAAGAGTCGATGTTATATATATGGGATTACAAAGGCTCCCTGTTCCGTAATCTAAAGATACCGGCCGGAGCATACACATTGAACTTACCTGCTGGAGGATATCTCGTGAAAGTGGGAGATATGGGAGCAAGGAAGATTATAATTCGATAATATCTAAAATAATTTCCGTACCTTTGCCCCTCAAAAAGAGAACACAAGGTATGGAAAAACAGTTTAAGAGAACGCTGATTACTACGGCGTTGCCGTATGCGAACGGGCCGGTACATATCGGGCACCTGGCTGGTGTGTATGTGCCTGCCGATATATATGCCCGTTACCTTCGCCTGAAGGGAGAGGATGTTTTGATGATCGGGGGATCGGATGAGCACGGTGTGCCTATTACCCTTCGCGCTAAGAAAGAAGGAGTTACACCGCAGGATGTGGTGGATCGTTTTCATGGCATCATCAAGAAATCTTTTGAGGACTTCGGCATCACGTTCGATATCTATTCCCGTACAACTTCGCCGACACATCGACAGGTGGCATCGGACTTCTTCCGTACCCTGTATGAGAAAGGCGAATTCATCGAAAAGACAAGCGAGCAATACTACGACGAGGAAGCTAAACAATTCCTCGCTGACCGCTATATAACCGGTACATGTCCGCATTGCGGCAACGAAAAAGCGTATGGCGACCAGTGTGAAGCCTGCGGTACCTCACTCAGTCCGACAGACCTGATCAATCCGAAGTCTGCCATCAGCGGTAGCGAGCCGGTGATGAAGGAAACCAAACACTGGTATCTTCCGTTAGATAAGCACGAGCCTTTCCTGCGTCAATGGATACTGGAAGATCATAAGGAGTGGAAATCAAACGTATACGGACAGTGTAAGAGCTGGTTGGATATGGGATTGCAACCACGTGCGGTAAGCCGCGACCTCGACTGGGGTATTCCTGTGCCGGTGGAAGGTGCTGAAGGTAAAGTGCTTTATGTATGGTTCGATGCACCGATCGGCTATATCTCCAATACAAAAGAATTGCTGCCGGATAGCTGGGAGACCTGGTGGAAAGATCCTGAAACCAAGATGCTGCATTTCATCGGTAAGGATAACATTGTGTTCCATTGTATCGTTTTCCCGTCTATGCTGAAAGCCGAAGGCTCTTTCAACCTGCCGGAGAATGTGCCTGCCAACGAGTTTCTGAACCTGGAAGGCGACAAGATTTCCACCTCTCGTAACTGGGCGGTTTGGTTGAATGAATATCTGGTGGATATGCCGGGTAAACAGGATGTGTTGCGTTATGTATTGACGGCCAACGCTCCGGAAACGAAAGATAATGACTTTACCTGGAAAGATTTCCAGGCTCGTAATAATAATGAACTGGTTGCTATTTTGGGTAACTTCGTAAACCGTGCCCTGGTACTGACGGAGAAATACTTTGAAGGCAAGGTGCCTGCCGCCGGTGAACTGACCGATTACGATCGTCAGACATTGAAGGATTTTGAAGATGTGAAAGCCAATGTGGAACGTCTGCTGGATACGTATCATTTCCGTGATGCGCAGAAAGAGGCTATGAACCTGGCCCGTATCGGTAATAAATACCTGGCGGATACAGAGCCCTGGAAGCTGGCCAAGACGGATATGGAACGTGTGGCAACGATCATGAATATCGCTTTGCAGATCACCGCAAACCTGGCGATCGCTTTCGAACCGTTCCTGCCGTTCAGCATGGAGAAACTGAATAAGATGTTGAACGTAGAACCGCTGGGTTGGAACCGTCTGGGTTCGACAGACTTGCTGGAAGCCGGTCATCAGTTGGGTAAATCGGAACTGCTGTTTGAGAAGATCGAAGACAGCGTGATCGAAGCACAGATTCAGAAGTTGCTGGATACGAAGAAAGCAAACGAAGAGGCTAGTTATAAGGCTAAACCAATTCGTGAAAACATTGAGTTCGACGACTTCACTAAACTGGATATCCGCGTAGGTACGATATTGGAATGCACAAAAGTACCTAAGGCCGATAAGTTGTTGCAGTTCCGTATCGATGACGGATTGGAGAAACGTACGATCGTTTCCGGTATTGCCCAGCATTATGCACCTGAAGAGTTGGTAGGAAAACAAGTTTGCTTTATCGCAAACCTGGCTCCCCGTAAACTGAAAGGGATTGTATCGGAAGGTATGATCCTGTCTGCGGAAAACTTTGACGGTAAGCTGGCTGTCATCACCCCGGAAAAAGAGGTGAAACCTGGTAGTGAAGTAAAATAAGAGAAATAAACCTTGCGTAAGAGGTATTAAAGGTGTGTCATCTTGTTTCCGCATGAATGGCACACTTTTTTTATAATAATGTAGCAGTTGCTACGTTATTAAATGCAAGGAAAAACAAAACGGGTACAAGAGAATAAAGATGTTTGAAAAACAGATACAAATGGTCGATTTGCATGGACAATATCATCGCCTGAAAGAGGAGATTGATACTGCGATGCAAGCAGTAATCGAAAACAGTGCCTTTATCAATGGCCCTCAGGTGAAAACCTTCGGAGATCATTTGGCCGGGTATCTGGAGATCCCTTACGTGATCCCATGCGGGAATGGAACGGATGCCTTGCAGATCGCACTGATGGCGCTCGAATTGCAGCCGGGGGATGAGGTGATCGTTCCTGCATTCACTTATGTGGCTGCTGCGGAGGTGATTGCTTTGTTGGGGTTAACGCCTGTCCTGGTGGATGTCGACCCGCAGACTTTCAATCTCGATCCGCAGAAAATAGAAGGAGCGATCTCCCGTAATACGAAGGCGATAATAGCCGTGCATTTGTTTGGACAATCCTGTGATATGGAGCCGATCCTGCAACTTGCCAAAAGATATCACTTGTATGTGATAGAAGATAATGCCCAGTCGATAGGAGCTGAATATACTTTTGCAGACGGGCATGTGAAGAAAACCGGAACGATGGGAGTGATCGGAACGACTTCTTTCTTCCCTTCCAAGCCATTGGCCTGTTATGGAGACGGGGGAGCCCTGATGACTTCCGACGAGATACTGGCTAAACGTATCCGTATGATTGCCAATCACGGGCAGGAGCGTAAATATCATCATAAGTTGATCGGATGTAACTCGCGGTTGGATACTTTGCAGGCTGCTGTGTTGGATGTGAAGTTGAAACATATCGATGAATTCACGGAAGCCCGCAGAGTGGTTGCCGGAAGGTATGATGAAGCACTGGCTTCGTGTGATCTGTTAATCATTCCGAAGAGATCTGCTTTTTCGACCCATGTATATCATCAGTATACGATTCAGTTGAAGCCTGCGGCTGGTTTTTCAGAGATGGCGAAGCAACGGGAGCTGTTGCAGAGTTACCTAAAAGAGAAAGGCATTCCTTCGATGGTTTATTACCCCTTACCTCTGCAGGCACAGGATGCCTATAAATGGATGGCCCGTACGCCGGGATGTATCGATGAATCGGCTCGTTTGAGCAAATGCGTCCTGTCGCTGCCTATCCATACAGAAATGTCGAAAGAAGAACAAGAGTATATAATTGATGCTATAGTCAATTTCAAGTATGATGAATAAGATAAAATTTGCCGTAGTTGGTTGTGGGCATATCGGAAAGCGCCATGCCGAAATGGTGACCCGCGATCCGGATGCCGAACTGGTTGCCTTGTGTGATATACGTCCTCGTGGAGAGTTGGGAATAGAGGCTTATGATGTCCCTTTCTTTACGGATCTGCAGGATTTGTTGCAAAGCGGTCTGCAGATAGATGTGGTTAATATCTGTACGCCGAACGGCTTGCATGCTTCTATGGCGGTAAAGGCTATTGAGGCCGGATGTAATGTGGTCATTGAAAAGCCGATGGCACTGACGCTGGCGGATGCAGAGAAGGTGGTTTATGCTTCTTTGAAATATCATAAACAGGTGTTCTGTGTGATGCAGAACCGGTATTCTCCTCCTTCTGTATGGATCAAGGAAATGATTGAGTCCGGTAAACTCGGTAAGATCTATATGGTTCAGTTGAATTGTTATTGGAACCGTGATGACCGTTACTATAAACCGGGCGGCTGGCATGGGGATGCAGCATTGGATGGGGGTACGCTTTTCACCCAGTTCTCCCATTTTATCGATATCATGTACTGGCTGTTTGGCGATATTTGCAATATCCAGGCTCGTTTCGCGGATTTCAATCACGAGAAACTGACTGCTTTTGAAGATTCAGGCTTCGTAAACTTCAACTTCGTGAACGGAGGAATGGGTAGTCTGAATTATTCAACCTCTGTATGGAACAGGAATATGGAAAGCAGTATGATGATCGTAGCCGAGAATGGCAGTGTAAAGATCGGCGGTCAATATATGAACGAAGTGGAATATTGTCATGTGAAGGATTATGAAATGCCGGAACTGGCTCCGACTAATCCGGGTAATGATTATGGCCCTTATAAGGGGTCGGCACAGAACCATAACTTCGTGATCCGCAATGTCGTTCGCGTGCTTTCGGGTTTAGGATCTGAAAGTATTACTACCAATGTCCTGGAAGGTATGAAGGTGGTGGATATGATACAGCGTATTTACGCACAGAAAGAGTAATTGCATTATTTAGAATTAGGTAGTTTAGTCTGGCTACTTTGATTGCTATTGTATAAATAAACTTTTTTATAGGGAGATAATCCCTTCAATTTCCTATCTTTGTGACAGTTTCGTCAGATCCGGAATGGGACTGACGAACCTTTGTACGTCTTTATTTTTTGAAGTTTGTTGAGATATATAGGGAAACGCAAATTTAACAAATAGCATGAAACAGATTTTAGTTACCGGAGGAGCCGGATTTATTGGCTCTCATCTTTGTGAACGCCTGCTGAAAGACGGAAACAATGTGATTTGCATGGATAATTATTTTACAGGTCGTAAACAAAACATTATCCACTTATTGGACAATCCATATTTTGAACTGGTCCGCCACGATGTGACGTTTCCTTATTATGTAGAAGTTGATGAAATCTATAATCTGGCTTGTCCGGCGTCGCCTATACATTATCAGTTCGACCCGGTGAGTACAACTAAAACATCTGTTATCGGTGCTATCAATATGCTTGGGTTGGCTAAACGTACAAAAGCCCGTATCCTTCAGGCATCGACCAGTGAAGTATATGGAGATCCGGTGGTTCATCCTCAGGAAGAAAGTTATTGGGGTAATGTGAATCCGATAGGTATCCGGAGTTGCTACGATGAAGGCAAGCGTTGTGCGGAGACTCTGTTTATGGATTATCACAGACAGAATAAAGTCGACATCAAGATCATCCGCATCTTTAATACCTATGGCCCGCGTATGCGTCCGGACGACGGTAGAGTTGTATCAAACTTTATCATGCAGGCTCTGAAGGGGGAAGATATCACTATCTATGGAGACGGAAAACAAACCCGTAGCTTCCAGTATGTGGATGACCTGATCGAAGGTATGGTTCGTATGATGGCTTCAGAAAACTTCACCGGGCCTGTAAATTTAGGTAACCCCAGAGAGTTTACAATGATAGAACTGGCAGAGGTTGTGCTTAAAATGACTAACTCAAAATCAAAAATAATATTTACACCGCTTCCTGCTGATGACCCTAAACAGCGCAAACCGAACATCTCTTTGGCAAAAGAAAAGCTGAATGGCTGGGAACCGAACATCCGTTTGGAAGAAGGGTTGGTTGAGACGATTAAGTATTTCAAAAGTCTTTAATTTTGTATTTGATTATAAATTATGAAAATAGCGATAGTAGGTACAGGCTATGTAGGTCTGGTAACCGGAACCTGTTTTGCCGAAATGGGTACCGAAGTTTTTTGTGTAGATGTTAATACCGAAAAAATTGAGAACCTTAAAAAAGGCATAATTCCTATCTACGAACCCGGACTGGAAGATCTGGTTCATCGCAACCAACAGGCCGGAAGATTGCATTTTACAACCGATTTGACAGAATGCCTGGACGAAGTGGAAGTATTGTTCAGTGCCGTAGGTACACCTCCTGACGAAGATGGTAGTGCCGACTTGAAGTATGTGCTGGAAGTGGCCCGTACCGTTGGCCGCCATATCAAAAAACATATTTTGGTGGTGACGAAGAGTACGGTTCCTGTCGGTACTGCGAAGAAAGTTCGTCAGGCTATTCAGGATGAATTGGATAAACGGGGGGCACAGATCGAATTTGATGTTGCTTCCAATCCTGAATTCCTGAAAGAAGGGGCAGCGATCAGTGACTTTATGAGCCCTGATCGTGTAGTTGTCGGCATCGAATCGGAACGTGCGGAAGAGTTGATGACTCGTCTGTACCGTCCTTTCCTTTTGAATAATTTCCGTGTGATTTTTATGGATGTGCCATCTGCAGAGATGACTAAATATGCTGCAAATGCTATGTTGGCTACCCGTATCAGTTTTATGAACGATGTGGCTAACCTGTGCGAGATTGTCGGTGCCGATATAAATATGGTGCGTAAAGGCATTGGTTCGGATAACCGTATCGGTAATCGTTTCTTATATGCCGGTATCGGTTATGGAGGTTCTTGCTTCCCGAAAGATGTAAAAGCGCTGATCAATACAGCGAAACTGAATAACTACCCGATGCGTATTTTGCAGGCGGTAGAAGATGTCAATGATGAGCAAAAATCTCTGTTGTTCCGTAAACTGGAAAAACATTTCAATGGAGATCTGAAAGGTAAGCGCATCGCTATCTGGGGATTGGCATTTAAGCCGGAAACAGATGATATGCGTGAAGCTCCATCATTAGTACTGATAGAAAAGTTATTGGCAGCAGGTTGTGAGGTATATGCCTACGATCCGGTAGCAGTTGAAGAGTCTAAACGCCGTATCGGAGAGTCTGTACATTATGCAAAAGACATCTATGACGCTGTTGTAGATGCCGATGCCTTGATGCTCGTTACGGAATGGAAAGAGTTCCGTATGCCTTCCTGGTCTGCCATTAAGAAACTGATGGCTACCCCTCTGGTACTTGATGGCCGTAATATTTATGACATCAAGGAGATGGAGGAGAATGGGTTTGTTTATCATTGCATAGGGAGGTAGGATAACTTATTATAAACTAAAAAACAACTATCACACTATCACTTTTCTTTGTTATGTATTGATAAACAGGGTGTACGCGAGTGATAGTTGAAGATTTTATCTATCACTTATCTATCACAAACCTATCACGTTGCTATCATTTAGTACTATTTTTTTGTAGGATTATGTAGTTTTTGTATTAAATATGCGACCTATTTTGAACAAAACACGCAGAAAAAGTGCCGAAGATGCCCATTTGAGGGCTTTTTATACCCGGGGGTGAATGGTCTTGACACCCGGGTGTGAAGGGGGGCGAGACCCGGGTCTCAATGAGTTTTAATAGTTATGTTATTGAAAATAAGTAATATACTTTTGATAAATAGATAGTTGCTTTTGTGATAGTGTGATAGGAGAATTAGCATCTGTCACGCTTACTATCACAGTCTGTAGTATTTGATTTTCAATTGATGTAAAGAAATAAGTGATAGGGTGATAGTTATTTTTAATAAATTGAATAAAGAATCAAAGTAAGATTAAATAAAGACCAAAACAATGACAAAGAAAGAAGCGATTAGAATCTTTGAAGAAAAGAAAGTGCGTACCCTTTGGGACGATGAAACGGAAGAATGGTATTTTTCCATTGTGGATGTGGTGAGTGTATTGACAGATAGTGTAGATGGTCGGAAGTACTGGAATAAGCTCAAACAGAGACTGAAAGCAGAAGGAAGTGAGTTGGTGACAAATTGTCACCAACTGAAACTACCGGCAGCAGACGGTAAATATTATAAAACCGATGTTGCCACGACTGAGCAGTTGTTCCGTTTGATTCAATCTATCCCATCTCCCAAAGCCGAGCCGTTCAAGCTTTGGATGGCTCAAGTCGCTAAAGAGCGATTAGACGAAATGCAGGATCCGGAACGGACAATCGACCGGGCGATGATGGAGTATAAGAACTTGGGCTATTCGGACCATTGGATCAACCAACGGCTCAAAAGCATCGAGATTCGTAAGGATCTAACTGATGAATGGAGAAGTCATGGCTTACAAGAGGGTGTACAGTTCGCCACTCTCACGGATATTATTTATCAAACATGGTCTGGTAAAACATCAAAAGAATATAAACGTTTTAAAGGGTTGAAAAAAGAGAGTCTTCGTGATAACATGACGAATACCGAACTCGCCCTCAATATGCTGGCAGAAGCTGCAACTACGGAATTATCCAAAGAAAAGGATCCGCAATATTTTGAAGAGCATGTACAAGTAGCCCAACAAGGAGGAAAAGCTGCCGAAGCTGCCCGAAAACAATTGGAAAGTGATTTGGGACATTCGGTTATTTCCCGGCTTAATGCGAAAACGGGGTTGAGGTTGGATAAAGGAAATGATAAGAAAGAATAAATGGCAGAGCAAACACTGAAAGAAAAGACGGCAAAAGGACTCTTTTGGGGAGGATTGAGTAATGGTGTGCAGCAGTTGCTAGGTATGTGCTTTGGTATTGTTTTAGCTCGTATTCTGGATGCAGAAGATTATGGATTGGTAGGTATGCTCGCTGTCTTTTCCGGAATTGCAGGAACGATTATTAATAGTGGGTTTACTGTTGCATTAACGAATAAAAAGAAAATATTGCATAGTGATTATAATGCCGTATTTTGGTTCACAGTTATTGTTGGTTTGATTTGTTATCTAGTTCTTTTTCTTTTAGCTCCAATGATTGCGGAGTTTTACCATCATCCTGAATTGATTTGGCTTTCGAGAGTTCTGTTCTTGGGCTTTTTCTTTTCTGGATGTGCTTCTGTATCCTATACAGTTCTATTTAAACAGTTGATGGTGAAGCAACAGGCTCAAATTGATATTTCAGCAATGGCTCTATCTGGAACTGTAGGAGTTGTATTGGCAATAAAAGGATATGCCTATTGGGCTTTAGCTCTGCAAAGTCTTACATATGCAATTAGTGGGGCAGTTCTGAGATTCATATTTGCACCTTGGAAACCAACATTTGAATTTAACTTTGCTCCATTAAAAGGTATATTGGGGTTTAGTAGTAAAATGTTTCTAACAAATATATTTCAGCAGATTAATGTAAATGTATTTTCTATATTGTTGGGGCGTTTTTATAATGCAAATCAGGTAGGATACTATTCTCAAGGGAATAAATGGATGACTATGGGCTATGGTCTGGTTACAGGAATGGTTCTAAGTGTGGCTCAGCCTGTATTTGCCCAGGTAACAGATGATACGGAAAGAGAAACTATGATTTTACGAAAAATGCTTCGTTTTGGTGCTTTTGTCTCTTTCCCTTTATTATTAGGATTAGCATTTATAGCTAAAGAATTCATTATTATTACAGTTGGAGAGAAATGGTTAGCTAGTGTGCCTTTTCTGCAATTGTTTTGCTTGTGGGGTGCTTTTGGCTATATATGGTTTTTATATACTAATCTCTTGATAGCACATGGAAAATCCGATATTTATTTAAAAGGTGTAGTGGGAACTGCCATTATTCAGTTATCTGTGGTGGCTCTATGTTTCCCTTTAGGCATTTATACGATGGTGTGCGCTTATATCTTTGTTTTTTTAATTAGTATTATATGGTGGCATACCCGCGTTTCTAAAATATTGAATTTGAAATTTGTTTTAGTACTTAAAGATATTTCTCCTTATCTACTGTTTGTATTGTTTTCTTTCTTTGTAGCGTGGGTTTTGTGTCTTTATATATCAAATATTTATTTGTTGTTATTCTCAAAGATATTAATCACTGGTGTTGTATACTTTGCTATTCTTTGGGTTGCTGATTCAAAGATATTAAAAGAGTCGTTGAATTTTGTATTAAGAAAAAGATGAAACAAAATGGAAGATATAAATATATTCATATAATGCCTATGGGGGCATCTTCGTTTTGTGTAAATTTCATATTGTTCATTGATAAATATTTGTCTGCACATGAACATTTGTTTGTACTCTTGTCAAAGAATATTATAGATAAATTAGTTGATTTAGACAATGTTATTTACGAAGATAAAAGTCGAGCAGAGGTTTTATATAAATATTTGCCTTTAGGTGATTCGATAATTCTGCATAGTCTTCCATATCCTATTTGGACTTTTTTATTTATGAAGAAAAGTTTGTTAAGAAAAATAACTTGGTGGGTTTGGGGACATGATTTATATAGAACTCATAGAGTCAAGCGTGATATTTCTTCTTTGAAAAAGCGGTTAGTGTATTGTCTGAAGTTTACACTGAATTTAATGTATTCATTTGTGTATGAGCTGCTTTGGAGTTGTTTGTACTTCTCTAAAGTAAAAAAAATGAAATCGATCATAGTTTGTTGCCGCGCAGATCAAGATGAAGTTAGAAGAAGGTTCGGATCTGATATGAAAATATTTAGATCTTACTATACTTCAGGGTATTACTATCCAGAACTTGTTCAATTAGAGGAAAAACGGATGGATGATAGTATAAATATAATGATAGGTCATTGTGCCTTTGATTTTTTAAAGCATAGGGAATATCTGGATAAATTGTTAGTATATAAAAATGAAGATATAAAAATAGTATTACCACTTTCTTATGGTGATACCTCATATGCTGAGACGATTGAAACTTATGCAAGAACTCTTTATGGTGATAAGGTGCTGATTTTACGAGAGAATTTAGGCTTTTTGGATTATGTTAAACTAATAAAGACTATAGATATCGCTATTTTTGACTATAAACATCAATCAGCATTAGGAAATATAATGTTGTTACTACTTTGGGGTAAAAAAGTTTATTTATCTTCTAAAGGTATTTTATTCAAAGGATTTAAAGATGATGGTGTGAATGTTTATGATTGTGATGAGATAGGAAATATACCTTTAAAAGAATTGTCTTTGCATTTATATCCGAATACTTTGGGTATCGAATATGCCAAAGAGGCATTTGATGAGAAGTTCTTAAAAAAGAACTATGAAAATATATTTGAGTATTTAGCAAAAAAATAAGATATATGGAAGAAATAAAAGTAACCTCTCCATTGCTTCCTTCATTGGATGAGTTTATCGTATCATTAAAAGATATTTGGGATAGGCAATGGCTTACCAATAATGGGTTATATCATCAGAAATTGGAGAAGGCTCTTTGTGAATACTTAGGGGTACCATATATTAGTTTATTTACTAATGGAACATTACCTTTGATCTGTGCATTGCAAGCAATGAGAATTACAGGAGAAGTCATTACCACTCCATATAGTTTTGTTGCTACTACCCATGCTTTGTGGTGGAATGGCATTAAACCAGTATTTGTTGATATAGATCCTGAGACGGGTAATATAGATCCTGAGAAAATAGAAGCAGCAATAACACCTAAGACAACAGCAATTATGCCTGTTCATGTTTATGGGCAACCTTGTAAAATCAGGCGTATTCAGGAAATTGCGGATACTTATGGATTGAAAATAATTTATGATGCAGCTCACGCTTTCGGGGTTCAGGAAAATGGACAATCTATTATTAATGCTGGAGATATGGCTACATTGAGTTTTCATGCTACGAAGGTTTATAGTACAATAGAGGGAGGAGCTTTGATTTGTCATGATGAGCAAACAAAACAACGGATTGACTATATTAAAAATTTTGGATTTGCGAATGAAACAACTGTTGTTGCTCCTGGTATTAATGGAAAAATGGATGAAGTGCGTGCTGCATATGGTTTATTGAGCCTTAAACATGTGGATCAAGCTATAGAAAAACGTTGTTGGGTGGCAAAACAATATCGGGAAGCCTTGAATGATGTTGAAGGGATACGTTGTTTTGATGATAAACCGAATGTTAAACATAATTACTCTTATTTTCCTATCTTTGTGGATGAAAAGAAATATGGTATGAGTAGAGATGACTTATACGAGAAAATGAAGTCTGTAGGTGTCTTTGGGCGTCGCTACTTTTATCCTTTAATAAGTACTTTTTCTACATACCGTGGTTTGGAGTCGGCTTCCAAAATGAATTTGCCAGAAGCTTATAAAATGGCTGAAGAGGTAATTTGTCTACCGATGCATCATGGTTTGAATGAAAATGATATTGAGCGAGTAATAAAGTCTATTATACAATGAAGCATTTAATAATCATCGGAGCACGTGGATTTGGTCGTGAAATATACAATTTAGCGATTGAATGTGATGGATATGGTAGAGACTTTATTGTCACAGGATTCCTGGATGATAAAAGTGATGCTTTAGATGGATATGAAGGTTATCCTTCTATATTGGGAGCTGTTGAGGATTATAATATCCAGGAAAATGATATTTTTGTGTGTGCTTTAGGAGATGTTTTCTATAAAAAAAAGTATGTACAAATGGTGTTGGATAAAAATGGAAAATTTATGACTTTAATTCATCCTAATGCTTATATTTCAAAAAATGTCAAAGTAGGAACAGGATGTATTATTTGTCGTAATGCCTTAATTTCATGTGATATCACTATAGGTGATTTTGTGACTATACAACCTTTCTCTGATTTGGGACATGATGTTAGAGTGGGTGATTATTGTCATTTGAATACTTATGCTTTTTTAGGTGGATATGCCGAATTAGGTGAAATGGTGACCATTCACACGGGTGGAATTGTTTTGCCGCATAAGAAAATTAACGATAAAGCAACAGTTGGGGCTGGTAGTGTTGTTATTAGAAATGTGAAAGAAGAAATGACAGTGTTTGGTTTGCCAGCCGTAAAAATATAATAAATTAGAATATATATATATGGATTTGAATCTTTTTCTTGAAAATTTTGCAGCTCAGTTCGATGATACTGATATTGACGAAATAAAAGCGGAGACTGCATTTAAAGAGTTGGAAGAATGGTCTTCTTTAACTGCTTTGTCTATTATCGCAATGGTTGATGAAGAATACGAAGTTAGTATAAAAGGAGACGATATACGTAATGCTATTACTGTGGAAGATTTGTATAATATAGTTGTATCTAAGTTGGAATGAGCCAGTTAGAAGGGAAACGTATATTAATAACAGGAGCTTCTTCCGGTATTGGTCGAGTTGTCGCTCAATATGTAGCTCGCGAGAAAGGACAAGTTGTCTTAGTTGCCAGAAACGAAGAACGTCTGAATGAAACATTAGTTACTTTGGAAAACGGGGATCATAATTATTTCTGTTGTGATCTAACGAAAGAAGAGGAATTAAAGTCTATTGTAGATTCTATAGGGCATTTAGATGGTGTAGTTTTTTGTGCTGGAGTAAATGAGTTTGTTCCTGTGAAATTTATTAATCAGGAGAAAATTAATTCCATGTTTCAAATCAATTATTTTTCACAGATAATACTGATTCAGAAACTTCTCAAAAAGAAATTGATTAATAAAGGTGCTTCTTTAGTTTTTATATCTTCTATTTCTTCATTATTAGGTACACCTGGAACGACTTTATATGCTGCGTCTAAAGGAGCTATCAATTCAACGGTAAAAGTTCTTGCTGTAGAGTTATCTGGAATGAGAATTAGAGTTAATGCAATATGCCCTGGAATAGTCAGGACCCAAATGATAGGAAATACAAATATTTCAGAAGAACAGTTTTTAGAACAGGAAAAATTATATCCTTTAGGGTTAGGATCGCCAGAGGATGTCGCTAATGCTGTCATATATCATTTGTCGGAAGGAAGTCGTTGGTTAACAGGGAATATAATGGTTTTAGATGGTGGTTTTTCATTAAAATAGTCATGGCAACAATAACATATCATAACGTTGGAATAAAGGCAATGAGTGCATGTGTCCCTTCAAAGATTGCTTATAATAGGGATTTGAATGCTATTATGGAACAAGAAGAGGTTGATAAAGTGATCAATTCGGTGGGTATTCATGAGAGGCGTATTTGTGAATCAGATGTTTGTGCATCTGATTTATGTTATAAGGCAGCAAAACGGCTGATTGAAGATAACAATATAGATATTGCATCAATTGATATGTTGTTATTTACCAGCCAAACAGCAGACTATAGAATACCTGCTACATCTTGTATTCTCCAACATCGATTAAATTTACCTAAGTCCTGTGCCTGTTTAGACTTGTCTTTGGGATGTTCTGGGTATGTATATGCGCTTTCAACAGCATTTGCATATGCCTCTTTGGAGGGCATTAATAGGGTTTTATTATTGGATGGAGAAACTTTCTCTAAGATAGTGAATCCCAAGGATAAAGTGAACGCACCTCTTTATGGGGATGCAGGAACTGCTACTCTTATAGAGAAAGGGGAATATAAGGATTCCACATTTGTTTTGAATACAGATGGTTCTGGAGAAGATTCTGTTAAAATTCCAGCCGGTATACGTAATCCTGTCATGATTGACTCGCTAGAGGAAAAGGAAAGAGAGAATAATAATATTCGTACTGAGATAGAAATTTATATGGACGGTATGGATGTTTTTAACTTTGCTATAAGCGTAGTACCTAAGAGCATTAAAGAAGTTGCCAAAATAACTCAAATAGAGTTGAATGATATAGACTATCTTGTTTTTCATCAGTCAAATAAATTTATGACAGATTTCTTTATCAAAAGGTTAAAGTTTGATGAAAAGAAAGTTCCCTATTGTATTGCCAAGTACGGTAATACCAGTTCTGCTTCTATTCCTCTGACTATTGTTTCAGAGTTAGAGCAAAAATTGAAAGGAGAAAAACAAGTAATAATGTGCGGATTTGGAGCTGGTTTATCGTGGGCTACAGCACTTATTCATTATAGAGATTGTCATATATCACCAATTATAACATATTGACATGTTACCAGATTTTAAATTTCATCACATAGGAATTGCTGTTTTTGACATTGATGCAACGGCTAGGTATTATGTAGAAGCTGGATATAAAAAATCAGAAACGATTGTTGATCCGATCCAAAATATCCGGATTTGTTTTTTGTCAAAGGAAGGGATGCCTATGTTGGAACTTTTAGCTCCTGTGGATGATAAGTCTCCGGTAGTCAAAACTTTGGAAAAAGTTGGGGTGACTCCTTATCATTCTTGCTATTTAGTTCGAAATATTGAAGAGGCGATAGTTCTGTTAAAAAAGAAACATTTCATTCTGCTGGGAAAACCTGTAGAAGCTTGTGCTATAAATAATAAGAAAGTTTGTTTTTTGTTTAATAGAGAAGTTGGATTAATAGAATTACTGGAGGAATAAGTTTTATCTATGGAATATTTTGTTTTTCGAAATAATACAATTGAAATCTTCTTCGGAGCATCCGAATTTGAATATAGTGGTTATGGTGATATATCATTTATTCCGACTGATGCTACTTCCTATATTTGGTTTTATCAAGTTCCGTTTAAATCGGATATAGCTTCTTTAGTAGGTGAAATATCTGAGTATTTTGATAAATTAAGACTTGTCTATCAACAATTACCAGAGAACAGACAATTGATTGTTTTTACGTTAGAGAATTTATTTCCTCTTAAATATAGTAGTGAAAACTATGAACTAACTCAAGAAATAGAAAGATTTAATTCCAATATATATTCTTTTTCAAAAGAACATCAAAATGTGAAATTTATAGATTTCTCGGAATTTATACGAAATTATTCTTTAGAAGAAGTTGTTGATTGGAAATATTATTTTATTTCTCAGATTGGATTAAATCCTAAACTGGCTGTATCTTTTCGAAAATGGTTTACTCAGAAAATTAATGAAATCCAATTGAAGCGTAAAAAATGTTTGGTTTTGGATTTAGATAATACGCTTTGGGGAGGTATCTTGGGAGAAGATGGTATAAGTGGAATAAAGATTGGGGGGGATTATCCGGGTAATGCTTTTTTATATTTCCAGGAAGCATTAGCAGAATTGACTCGAAAAGGTATCATTCTCACTGTCTGCAGTAAAAATAATGAGCAGGATGTATTGGATGTTTGGAATAAGAATCCATATATAGTCTTGAAAAATGATTATATAACGACTTATAGGATCAACTGGAAGAATAAAGCAGATAATATTCAGGATATAGCTACAGAGTTAAATATAGGATTAGATAGTTTTGTTTTCATAGATGATAACCCTGCGGAAAGAGAATTAGTAAGACAGTTATTACCGATGGTTGCTGTTCCTGATTTTCCAGATAAACCATATGATCTGCCAAGCTTTTTTAAATCATTATTAAATGATTACTTCCGGATTTATACATTAACAGATGAAGATAAGCAAAAAGCCGCTCAGTACAAAGCGAATGCAAATAGACAAAAAGAATTATGTAAATTTACGAATTTGGATGAATATCTGGGGAGTCTGAATATAGAGGTAGAGGTTCAATCTCTTAATGAATATAATTTATCTCGTATTGCTCAAATGACTCAAAAGACAAATCAGTTTAATTTGACGACTAAGCGTTATAATGATTCTGATTTGTTAGCATTTGCTAAAGATGGATGGAAGATCTATTGTATTAAAGTAAAAGATAAATTTGGTGACAGTGGTATAACTGGAACAATGTTTTTGAAGCCGAATGGAAAATCTTGGATAATTGATACTTTGTTACTAAGCTGCCGAATTTTAGGAAAAGGAATAGAAGAGGTATTTGTTCAATCTGTTTTACAAAAGTTACGATCAGAAGGTATTGAATTTGTTGAGGCTGTCTATATTCCTACAATGAAGAATGCTCAGGTCGCTAATTTTTATGAAAAAATGGGTTTTGCAATCGTTGATAATAAGGAGGCTTTTAAAACGTATTCTTTAGATTTGAAAGAATATAGTGTAAAAATTAAAACATTCTATAAAATACAATTTAAGTAAATATGGAAGAGCGTATATTAAATGTGCTAAAACAAACTTTTGGTTTAGATCAAGTTGATACAACAATTTCACAACAGACATGTGCTAAATGGGATTCAATGAATCATCTTAATTTAATAATTTCAATCGAATCAGAGTTTGATATCTCTTTGGAACCAGAAGAAATTGCAGAATTGAAAAGTTATGATTCAATTAAGAGTCTTTTAGAAGCAAAGTTGAAATAATGATGTATGCACCTATCATTGTATCCGTTTATGATCGATTGGAACATTTACGGAGGTGTGTAGAGTCTTTGAAAGCCAATAAATTGGCAATCGAGTCTATATTGTATGTAGTTTCAGATGCAGCATATAAAGAGGAGCATGTTGACAGAATACGGAAAGTACGTGATTATATTTCTTCAATAAACGGTTTTAAGGAAGTACGACCTGTTTTTAGGGAAAAGAATTTAGGAGCCCAGAAATCTATAGGTTTAGTTTTGGATGATGTATTGTCTACAAATGATTCTTTTATCTTTCTGGAAGATGATATTGTTGTTTCTAATGACTTTTTGCAATATTTAAATGATGGTTTGGTTTACTATAGAGAGCAAAAAAACATTTTTGCAATTTGTGGTTTTAAAGCACCGTTCGATTTACCCTCTGATTATAAAGAAGACGTTTTTTTCTATCCCTGTAATTCTCCATGGGGATTTGCGACATGGAAAGATCGATGGGAGTCTGTAAATCATGATTATTATGATCGTTATTCAGAGCTGAAAAAAGATAAGAAAAAGTTTAAAGAGTTTCTTTCTATAGGTTTTTATATAAAAGGGATTTTACGAGCTGATTCACGAAAAGAAATTGTGGCTGGAGACCTACGAGTTTACTATCATATGTTTCTGCACAATATGTGTTCTGTCTTTCCTGTTAAATCTAAAACTCAAAACTGGGGATTTGATGGTACTGGAGAACATTGTGGAGATAAAAATGTTTGGTGGGTAAAACCTAATTTAGGTCAATCAGATTCATCCGTTCGGTTTATTTCTTATAAAGGATATAATGATGAGATATTAAAAAAATCCAGATCTTTTCAAGATGAGATAAATGGAGGATTTTTGGCTAAATATTTTAAATATACTTGGCTTCATGATATATATAAGAAATTAAAAAGAATTTCAGATAAAATCTTATTGCTAAAAATGTAGAGAAATGAAGATTAATTTGATATCTACAGATGTAGAAATATTTAAGAAACAATTATCTTCTAACTGGAAAACAGATGGATATGAATTTTTTTTCAATTCGCAAGAAGATATTGTTTGGGATTCTGTGATTGTTTATGAAAATATAAATCAATACTATCATTTAAAATGTAGAAAAGGAGGATTTTTTTTCATATCAGGAGAACCTCCAATTGTAAAGGTTTATTCTCGATCTTTTTTAACTTTATTTGATCATGTTATATCTGCTCATAAGCTAAAGCATTTGAATAACCATAGAGATCAACAAGCTTTACCATGGTATTTTGGTTATAATTTCCGTGAAAAAAGTTCATCATTTTCTTATGAAGAGATTGAACAAATGGATGTTCCTTTAAAAAGGAAGAAAATATCATTTATTACTTCTACACGAACATTTCTTCCGGGACATAAAGATCGGTTGAGATTTCTAAAAAGAATACGGTCTGAGTTTGGTGATGATGTAGACTTTTATGGTAGAGGGATTAATATTGTTGATGATAAAGCATCTGCTTTATTACAATACAAATTCTCAATTTGTATTGAGAATTCATGTATAAATGATTATTGGACAGAGAAAATAGCAGATCCATTTTTAGCATACACGGTTCCTATATATTACGGATGTAAAAATATTAAACGATATTTCCCGGAGAATTCAGTTAGGCTGATTGATATTCAGGATGTGAAAGGAGCAATTGATGAAATTGGAGCAATAATAGCTAATGCAGATTCTATTTATAATGAAATGTTACCCTCTATAAAAGAGTCAAGAAATAGATTATTATTCGTATATAATATATTTCCATTTGTAATAGCATATATCAATAAGTATATTGACATCTCTTCTAAAGAGATAGTTGAAAAGGAGATTACTCCTTATGTTATGTATCCTGTAAATATAGTAGATGATATGTTGTTAAGAATGAAAAGAATACTTTTAAAACGTTTTTAACTTCTAATATATTATGAAGATATTATACGACCATCAAATGTTTTCCATGCAAAAATATGGAGGTGTAACTCGCTATTTTTGTAATCTAATGCAGAATCTGCCACAAGATATGGCATATGAATTGCCTATCGTTTATTCGGAAAATCATTATTTGAAAGAGATGATGGGGTTGGAACTGAAGCAGATTTCGTTGATATCTTCATTTCGTATAAAGAGACGTGTATATTATTTTTTTAATGATAGAGTATCCCGCAAACATATAAAGAAAGGTGGGTTTGATCTGTTTCATCCTTCATACTATTCTACTTATTTTTTGAAATCTATCAAGAAACCTTTCGTATTAACGGTGCATGATATGATTCATGAGAAATTTCATGATTTGTTCTCTCCTTATGATAAAACTACTGAATATAAAAAGAGCTTGATCAATAAGGCAGAGCATGTTATTGCCGTTAGTCAATGTACTAAAAATGATATAGTAGACTTGTTCGATATAAATCCTGATAAGATATCGGTTGTTCATCATGGTTATGAATCTTTTGCAACCCCGGTGGATCGCCTTTTTGATTCTTATATTCTATATGTTGGCGACAGGAAGAATTATAAGAACTTCAATTTTTTCATAAAATCCGTAGCACCTTTACTTGTGCAAAACAGAGAACTGAAAATTGTTTGTACCGGAATGCCGTTTAGCAAGGAGGAATTACTGTTATTCTCGAAAGATAAAATACAAAATCAATTAATCCAGCTATCTGTAAATGACAGACAATTGGCTTCATTGTATAAATATGCATTGTTGTTTGTATATCCATCTTTGTATGAAGGTTTTGGAATACCTATTTTAGAAGCTTTTAAAAATAAATGCCCTGTTTGTTTAAGTGATGCCAGTTGTTTTCCTGAAGTAGCAGGGGAAGCTGCTTGCTATTTTGATCCGTGTGATAGTGATTCTATCTTGGATGCTGTATCCAAAGTTATAAACGATGAAGAATATGCTGATACGTTGCGAAATAGGGGTGAAATGAAGGTTGAAGAGTATTCAATAAAAAAGATGGTTGATTCAACATGCAATATTTATTATAAGTGTGTATGAAAATAGAAAATTATGGATAATAAGATTCCGGTTATATTAGTACATAGGGGAAATACATTTTATTTGAAACCAGTTTTAGAGCATATCCGTCTATTTAATCCGGATACTCGGATTTGTTTGCTTAGTGATGCTTCTACTAAAGGTAAATTTGATTTTGTAGAACATTATAATCTGGAAGATTATTCGGCTGGGGCAAAGTCTTTTGAAGCTGTTTATGATCATATGTCATCTAATCCTTATGAATTTGAGCTTATCTGTTTTCAACGATGGTTCTATGTTTGGGATTTTGCAAAAGCTCAGGGCTTAGACTATTTTTTCTGTATGGACTCGGACGTATTATTATATTGTAATATAGATACCGTTTTATCAAAATATAAGTCCTATGATTTTACAATCTGTAATAAATATGGACCTGGCTGTTCCCTGTTTAATATATCATCTATTACGAGATTTTGTGAATATATGATGTCTATGTATACGAAAGAATCTCTTATAAGCAGAATGAAAACCATGTATCAGGGGTTTATTGACAATAATCAATTAGGCGGTGTTTGTGATATGACAGCTTTTACCTGGTTTCAGGATGATGAGGATTGTAACGTGGCGGATATCGCAATACCGGAAAATGGCGTATGTTTTGATGGCTGCATTACCTGGGATTTAGGATTTGAATATGAGAATGGAAAGAAGAAAGTATATTGGGTGGACAATCTTCCATACGGGAGATTGAAAGGGGATCCTTCCCTGATCCGTTTCTATTGTTTGCATCTTCAGGGTAGAACGAAATATTCCATATTTAAATACGTTCTGGATAAAAATAAAGTTCATCATTCCGGACTTCTGTATACATTAAAGTGGATGCTATCGAAAGAAATCCTGAAAGCCAGGCTTAGAGGAGTCAAAAAAGCTATTCATAATCCTCAGCTACTTGTAAACTTTATAAAAGCAAAATTGAAATAAAGAATGCATAACCCTGTTTTTTCAATTATAACAATCACTTACAACGCCTCCCGTTGGTTGGAACAGACTATTTTGAATATTCTGAGCCAGTCTTATTCCAATATTGAATATATCATCATAGATGGAGGATCGACTGATGGAACAGTCGACATTATCAAGCAGTATGTTTCCGGTATTTCTTACTGGGTAAGTGAACCGGATAAAGGTATTTATGATGCCATGAATAAAGGTTTACAGAAGGCAACAGGCGATTATGTGTGGTTTATTAATGCCGGTGATTCTATTCATTCGTCGGATACAGTTCAACAGGTGGTAACCAAGCTACAAAAGAAGAAAGTTCTGCCGGATATTATTTATGGTGAAACTTCGATCATTGATGAGAATGGAAATTCGTTAGGAAGACGTAGATTAAAGGCTCCGGATAAACTTTCATGGAAAAGCTTCCGAATGGGAATGTTGGTTTGCCATCAATCATTTATAACAAAACGTACTATTGCTCCGTTATATGATTTAACATATCGTTATTCATCGGACTTTGATTGGTGTATTCGTTGCATGAAGCAAGCGAAGAGTATATACAATACAAGAATGGTATTATCAAACTTTTTAGAAGGAGGAGTTAGTACGACTCAACACAAAGCTTCGTTAAAAGAAAGATATGATGTTATGTGTAAGTATTATGGAACTGTATCGACTTCGTTATTGCATGTCTGGTTTGCGATGCGGTTTTATACTGCAAAATGGTTCAAGAAGAAAATTTAACTGATAATCATAGAATACTTTATATGCATAGTTTGATTAAAAATGTGGGTAAGCATGTTGCAGCCCTTATACTGTTTTTAGGGTTAGTAATGGTCTATTTTTCTCCGGCGGTGTTTGACGGGAAAGTTATAAGACAAGGGGATAATATTAAAGCTGCAGGACAAGGGGGAAGCCAGGTTGACAAGTATGCAAAGACTGCTGAAGCTGGAGAGTTTAGTGTTTGGTCTGATGCGATGTTCTCCGGTATGCCTTATGGACCGGGTTATGGAAACCCGGCTCCAGAGTTGCCGTCTTATAGTATGGTGGATAATTTATTGAAAATGCCGGGATATTTTCATGCCGCTATGGTATTTACAGGGCTGGTCTGTTTTTATCTTTTGATGTGTATAATGGGGGTAAACTGGTGGTTGGCAATTGCCGGGGCCATAGCGTTTGCCTTTGCCTCCTATAATATCATTATTATTGAAGCCGGTCATATTGTAAAAGCATATGTAATCGGATATATGCCTGTCACTTTAGCGGGTATGTTTTTGCTGTTTAAACGTAAGTGGTTATGGGGAGCAGTGTTATTCTTATTGGGAGTAGCGTTCTCGTTATCAAACGGTCACGTACAGATTACTTATTATCTTGTATTACTTTCTCTGTTTATTTATATAGGGTATACCGTAAAGATGATCAAAGGGAAAGTTTATGCTGACTGGATAAAAACATCTCTGATTATGGCTGCTTGTGTCATTCTTGCTGTTTTACCTAATGCCAAACATATGTATTCTAACTGGGATCTGGGACAGCATTCAATTCGTGGTGCTTCGGAATTAACACCGAAAGCAGATGAAAAAGGGAATGTAGAGAAAGCATCTTCAGGCTTAGATAAGGACTATGCCTTCCAGTGGAGTTACGGATGGAAAGAATTATTGACAGTAATGGTTCCTGATGTATACGGGGGAGGTTCCGGAGGTTCTTTAGACAGCTCTTCAGAGTTATATAAGGAATTAAAAAAGAATGGAGCACAAGTAGGAAAAGAGGTACAGACTTATACTTACTGGGGAGATAAACCATTTACTTCAGGTCCGGTATATTTCGGAGCACTTGTTTGTTTTCTTTTTGTCTTGGGAATGTTTGTCATTAAGAATCCGATGAAATGGTGGCTACTGGCCGGTTCCGTATTCCTTACATTCCTGGCATTGGGACGAAACTTCGATGCATTCAATGATATAATGTTCCATTATCTGCCATTATATAATAAATTCCGTACGGTTGAAATGGCTCTGGTAATACCAGGTTTCGTTTTCCCGATTATTGGAATTTGGGGATTGAAGGAGATTTTGACTGAGAAGGTTGAAGAAACACGTTTGAAAAAAAGTTTTCTTTGGTCATTAGGATTAACAGGCGGTATTTGTTTGATTCTTTGGTTGATGCCTTCATTATTGTTGAATTTTCAGTCTATTTATGACACACAGTTCCAGAATCAGGTACCGGAATGGTATTATACTGCATTGTTAATGGACCGTGCTTCTTTGGCCTCTGCGGATGCTTTACGCTCATTAATATTTATACTTCTGGGAGCAGGTCTACTTGTTTGGTTTTGGAAGTCGAAGAATAAGAAAACGACAAGTATGGTGGTGAGTGCAGGTATTGCATTATTAATACTGGTCGATTTATGGACGGTAGACCGACGTTATCTGAATGATAGTAATTATGTAAAAGAGAAGCCACAGGATACCTATCAGGAATCAGTTGCCGATAAAGAAATCTTCAAAGATACGGATGAATCCTTCCGTGTATTTGGTTTGAATAATCCTTGGCAGGACACAAATGTTTCTTATTTCCATCATTCCATTGGTGGTTATCATGCTGTTAAGTTAAGGAGATATCAGGAGCTGATCGATCTTCGTCTGGATCCGGAATACCGTAATATTGTGGGGGCTTTGCAAAAAGCACAGTCGATAGACGATATCATGTCTGTTTTAGCCGCATCTCCGTCACTGAACATGTTGAATACCCGTTACATTATCTACAATCCGGATCAAGCGCCGATACGTAATCCGTATGCTTTTGGAAATGCTTGGTTTGTGGATCAAGTGAAGATTGTAGAAAATGCAGATGCTGAGATTGAAGCACTGAATACGATCAACCCGTTAGAGACAGCGGTGGTGGATAAACGTTTTGCTAATGATTTGAAAGACTTTACTCCTCATAAGGATTCAACTGCATCGATCGTACTTGAAAAGTATCGTCCGAACCGTTTGACTTATAAAACAAAAGCTGACTCTGATCAATTGGCAGTCTTCTCGGAGATTTATTACCAGCCGGGCTGGAAGGCAACAATTGATGGAAAAGAAGCCCCTCATTTCCGTACGGACTGGATTCTTCGCGGTATGGTTATCCCTGCCGGGGAACATACGGTCGTTTTTGAATTCTATCCGGATACTTATGTGCTTGCAGCGAATGTCTCTGCTTATAGCTCTTTCCTGATTTTGTTATTGTTGATTGCAGCAATAGGTTGGTCTGGTTGGAAATACTGGAAAGAATACAAGAAGGAAGAATAAGATGATAAGGCTAAATAGAAAAGACCGGGATTCAAAAAACAACTGAATCCCGGTCTTTTTTATTTATAAAAGTTCTTTTGGAAGGCTGAATACTTCTCTTTCTTTAAGATTAATAGGTTCCATACTGCGGCAAGAAAACCACTACCATAACCAAGTAATTGAACGAAAGAGGCTATAATAGATAAAAATCCGATCTTTATGTTCTTATTCTGATAAGAGGAATCTATGAAAATCAGCAAACTGTAGATTAATAAAGGAAGTAAGCTCCATCTGCAAAAAAAGGCTCCAATTAAAAAGAACAATGTACCTAATGTGAAAACAGCAGGTAGCAGATGTACTATTTTCAACGAATCCGGATACTTTTTGTATAAGGAAATCCGGGCAATCCCTGAATTATAAACCTGACGGAAGAACTTGCGCCAGTCTGTCCGGCGTTTATGGAATACCCAGGCCGAGGGGAATAAACATACTTTATAGCCGTTTTTATAAAGGCGAATACTGAAATCTATATCTTCTCCAAAGCGCATAGCCGAGAAACCGTTTAAAGCCTCATAACTACTTCTCCTGATACCCATATTGAAACTCCGCGGATAGAACTTATCCATCTTTTTCTTTCCTCCCCGAATTCCTCCGGTCGTAAAGAAAGAAGTCATTGAATAGTTGATCGCTTTTTGTACGTCCGTGAAACTGTCGGAAGCCTTATCCGGGCCACCGAAGGCATCGGCATTCGTTTCCTGAAGCTCTTTATTTACGGCGTTAATATAGTCTGGGGGTAATATGCAATCTGAATCCAACACGATCAGATAATCGCTGTTGTTTTTGGCTGCACCGTAATTACGGGCGTTTCCCGGGCCACCATTGGGTATAAAATAATAGTAAACAGTCAGTTTATCTGTGTAAGTATCTACGATGTGTTTACATGTTTCTTTTGAACCATCTTCTACAATGATTACTTCGAAGTCGGTTCTTGTCTGTTTGGTAAGACTATCCAGTAGCTCATCAACTTCATTCGGGCGATTATATACTGGGATAATGAGCGATAAAGTTGCTATATTCATGCTTGTATATCCTTAATTAGTTGTTTAGCAAAGGTAAGTAAATCAGGAAACCAATTGTACTGGCTTTTAAATGTATCTTTCGAGTTTTCGTACTTTTCTCCGATCAAAAATCGGGGAATACCGGCCTTTTGGGCAAACTCCATGTCGCTGAAACTGTCTCCTGCCATTATACTCCGTGAGAAGTCGATCCCGGGAAAATCCAGTTTAGCCTGAATGGCCATGCCTGTATTGGGCTTTCTGTTTATACTTGAATTACTGGTGTCGGTACAGGCATATATCTTGTCTATTCTTCCACTATGTTTAACGATTATTTCCATCATATAAGTGTGCACTTGTTCCAGATCTGTCTGACTCATCACCCCTTTACCAACCCCCCGTTGATTAGTAACGATCACGATATGATCGAACAAGGGGGAAAGAAGTTCGAGGGCTTCCAATACTCCGTCAAGGAAGATGAACTCGTCCGGTGATTTGACATAATCATGCGGGCGTTGTTTGTTGATAACGCCGTCGCGATCTAGGAATAACGTGCTATATGGTTTTGTACTTTTCATCTTTAAAGTCTGTTTGGGCACATTCGTAATCTTCGGGGATGCCGATGTCTATAAAGTAACCTTCCGATATATAGCCGGAAAGGGTAGAGGTACGAACGGCCGTTTCAAAGAAGTCTTTCTCCAGTGAGAACTTCATCGGGAAGTTGTCCAGTTCGTGACGGTTGATCAGGTATACACCTCCGTTGATCAGGCCTGATTCGCAATACTGCTTTTCGTTGAAGCGCAGGATACGGCTGGTTGGTTGTTCTATATCGACCACTCCGTATCTGTCGAACTTCTCCATTCTTTTCAGGGCAACGGTAACTGCCGATTGTGTTGACTTATGCAAGTTCAACATCTCCGGATAACGGACGCTAAAGAATGTATCACCATTTAAGACAAATACTTCGTTGGTTCTAGCCTTAGATAAAGCCAGTTTGACGGCACCCCCTGTACCCAGCGGAGTTTCTTCTATGACAGTGGATATATCGATAGGGAATGCATTCGTTTGAATCCATTCTTCAATAATTTCATGCTTGTATCCCAAGGCGAAGATGATATGGTTGAATCCCGCTTCAGTCAGAGAGGTAATCAGGTAATACAGGAAAGGATGTCCGGCCACCGGCGCCATACATTTAGGAACGTCCGATACTACGCTTTGTAGCCGTGTCCCCATTCCTCCTGCCAGTATGATGCATTCCATCTTATTTCTTTTTACCGAATATTTCTTCTTCTACCAGCTCGCAAATGATATGTCCGATGGTGATATGAGCTTCCTGGATGCGCGGTGTATCGGTAGACGGCACATTGATGATGAGTTTGGATAATTCACGCATCCGGCCACCGTCGGAACCTGTAAAGGCCACTGTCGTGATCGCCTTTTCATGGCACGTCTCGAACGCTTTTACGATATTGACCGAATTACCCGAAGTGGATAAGCCTATCAGGACATCACCGGCTTTCCCTATGCCCGAAATAAGGCGGGAATAGATGATCTCGAAGCTAAGGTCGTTGGATACGGCTGTGATGTAAGAAGAGTTACAGTGTAATGCTTCGGACGGCAGGATATCCCGTTCCAGGTAAAACTTACCGGAGAACTCGGCTGCCAAGTGTTGTGCATCGGCGGCACTTCCCCCGTTCCCGCAGAAATAGACCCGTCCCCCGTATTTAAAACAGGTGACAATCGTTTCAGTGATCTGTGCGATCATGTCCTGCAACTTCTCATCCGACAGGATCTGCCCGATTACGTCGCGGTGTTGCTCCAACCGTTTTCTGATTACTCCTTTACTGTCCATGTGTTCAATCCTTTTTTGCAAAATTCAAATTGTTGTATATGTCCGATATTCATCTTCTCCAATGCTTCGGACACTTTATAGCAACTATTGCCGGGGCAATAGAAAAACATGAATCCTCCCCCTCCGGCTCCGGAGATCTTTCCTCCCAGGGCACCGTTGGCGATGGCTGTTTCGTAGATATGATCGATAAATTCGTTGGAGATATTGCGTGCCATCTTCTTCTTGTTCGTCCAGCTCGTGTTCAGGGCTTTTCCCAGTTCGATGAGTTCGTCCCTTAGCAGGCAATTCTTCATGCGGAAAGCCTCATGCTTCACGTTGTGCATAGCTTCCAGTGAATCGTTTTTGTTGTTTTTGACGTTCTCGGCCTGTTCTTCGATGATCTTTCCGGAGCAACGTTGCTGTTCGGTATAGAAAAGGACAGTGTTCATCGCCCATTCCTGCAGGATGTCGTCGCTGATACGGAGTGGATTGACGATTACTTTGTCGTCTTCCAGGAACTCCATGAAGTTGACTCCTCCGAAGGTAGCCGCATACTGGTCCTGTTTACCACCGGCCATGTTGAGGTCGATACGTTCTATTTCGTAAGCGTAATGTGCAATGTCGTATTTACCCAGCGGCAATCGCAGCCATTCGGTGAATGCTCCGAGGATAGCGACAACGAGGGTGGAAGAGGTGCCGAGACCGGAACCGGAAGGCACATCCATCTGGGTGATCAGTTCGAAAGAAAGAGGTTCTCCGTTGTTATACCGCGAAACGATCGAGTTGTAGATGCCCCGTTGCAGCAACAATCTGCCTTCCAGTGGAAGCTGGCTGACGGCATCGAACTCCTCCGTGATGTTTTCGTTGATGTGGATGAGCCGTATCTTCCCGTTGTTAAGCGGACGGATAGTAGCGTGGGCATATAGGTTGACGGTAACGTTGAGGATAGCACCACCATAGAGGTCTGAATAAGGAGATACATCTGTCCCTCCTCCGGCAATACCCAATCTGAAAGGTGCTTTACTTCGGTATAACATAACTATTGTCAGGAGTTTTATTTATTCGTGATCGTAATAGGAAGCCGATTGCGACCGTAATAAGGTGTCGATTGCGACCGAGATGAGGTATCAATCCCGACCGAGAGGATGTGTCGATCGCGGTCGGGATTGAATGCCTGTTAATATCTGTAGTGATCAGCTTTGTACGGGCCTTCTACCGGCACTCCGATATAATCGGCCTGTTTCGGGCTCAACGTAGACAGTTTCACACCGATGCGTTCGAGGTGCAGGCGGGCAACTTCTTCGTCCAGGCGTTTCGGCAGACGGTAAACACCTATTTCGTAAGGCATTGTCCACAAATCGATCTGGGCTAATACCTGGTTGGTGAATGAGTTACTCATCACAAACGACGGGTGGCCTGTTGCACAACCCAGGTTTACCAAACGGCCTTCAGCCAACAGGAAGATTGAGTTTCCGGTAGGGAACGTGTATTTATCCACCTGAGGTTTGATATTGGTGTGCTTGATATTCGGGTAGTTAACCAACTGGTCTACCTGTATTTCGTTATCGAAGTGGCCGATGTTGCAAACGATTGCCTGATCCTTCATCTGCGACATATGTCCGATCGTGATAATATCACAGTTACCGGTAGTCGTAACGAATATATTTCCTTCCTTAACGGCATCTTCCATCGTAGTCACCTCGAATCCTTCCATTGCAGCCTGAAGTGCACAGATCGGGTCGATTTCAGTCACCAGCACACGGGCTCCGTAAGAGCGCATGGAGTGGGCACAACCTTTACCAACGTCACCGTATCCGGCAACGACTACCACTTTACCAGCAATCATTACGTCGGTTGCACGTTTGATACCGTCGGCCAGCGATTCGCGGCAGCCATACAGGTTATCGAATTTAGATTTTGTCACCGAGTCGTTCACATTGATAGCCGGAACCAGCAGTTCGCCTTTCTCCATCATCTGGTACAGACGGTGAACACCGGTAGTCGTTTCTTCCGAAACACCCTTCATTTCAGCTATCGTACGATGCCAGCGCTGGTTATCTTCTTTCAGGATACTGTTCAGTGTGTCCAGAATAACCTGTTCCTCATGGTTTCCACCTTTGCGGTTAATCGTCTCAGCATCGTTTTCAGCGCGATATCCCATGTGAACAAGCAGAGAAGCATCGCCTCCGTCGTCAACAATCATCTGCGGGCCTTTTCCGTCGGGGAAACGGAGTGCCATATCGGTACACCACCAGTATTCTTCCAGTGTTTCACCTTTCCAGGCAAAAACGGGAACACCTGTTGCAGCAATAGCTGCGGCGGCATGATCCTGTGTAGAGAAGATGTTACAGCTTGCCCAGCGTACATCCGCTCCCAACGCAACTAATGTTTCGATTAACACTGCAGTCTGGATTGTCATGTGCAGTGAGCCGGTGATACGGGCACCTTTCAGAGGTTTCTGATCGGCATATTTCTGGCGAAGCGCCATCAATCCCGGCATTTCGTGTTCGGCGATTTCAATCTCTTTGCGACCGAATTCTGCCAAACCCATATCTGCCACTTTGTAAGGCAGATTAGTTGGAAATAATTGTGACATAAATAATAATTATTTTGAATGTGTGGCAAAGATAAGAAGAACACGCTAATTACCTGTAATAAATTTATAATTTTGCAGGTCGAAAATACAAATAGGGTTTTATAGTTATGAGTATCAAATTAAGGGATAATATCACCAGGGTATTGGGGGTAATTATTGGTTTTATTCTCATTTTCGGATGTACGGACAATAATGACAGCGATGGGCCGGCGGAAAGTAAATACGGCCTTATCCGAATGTCAGAAAATGATTATAATTCAGACAATACGGCTTATATTTTGCAGGATGGCGAACCGGATAGTTTACTTTTCAATCGCAACCAACGTAGCTTTCGTGTAAACGCGCCTTTACAAATTTCTGTAACTGAAAACCAGGAATTTCTTTTCCGCTTTTATAGCCCGAGAGGAATCAAAAATGTAATTGTGTGGGCGACCATAGAAGGATATGAAAAGGAATTGCGATTTGCGGAATTTACACATATACATCCTTTTCAAGAATTCCGGATAAAGATACCTTTTATCAATAACGATAAAATCTATTCTACCCGGGAGGGTGAAGAAGTGATTGTATCGGCAACTCCCGAGATCAATGCTAAAGATTTTAAGTTCAGGATCGAGTCTGCCGATCCGGTCTATCAGGGCATGATCAATGTCAAACCTAAATGGAACATCTGGTTCGGTAAATATTCCGGTTCCAACTGGGGGAGCTTTGGTCCGCATCTTGCTCGTGAAGCGGTAGCCTTGTCCCTGAATATGGCGGCAATGTTCTCCACTTCTTTGTTTGAACAGGAGTTAGATAAATGGAAGGGAAAACTGATTAATAATGGAAACATTGTTGACATCAACACTTTGAAGAAACAAATCACTAATCATTCAGGGTTTTGTTTCGGACGTGTCGTAAATGTGGTAGGACTGGGAGGAGGAAATACCTACGGATTAGGTGAATATGTTTATCTAACCCATTATGCCGACGATGCAAACGGGAGTGACACTCCTTATCACGAAATGGCACATTGTCTCGGCTACGGACACAGTGGCAATATGACTTATTATCCGGCGGAAGGGGGATTCCCGACCGTTTGTATGAAAGTGTATTCGCAACTATCCAGGGAAAAGAAATTGCCGGTTTATTCACGTCGTTTCTTGCATACGAGGCGAAACAAGAACTTGATAGAGAATAAAAATATCTATACCGCTTCGGCCTATATCATTGAAGATCCGGAGCTGGATGCCATAGATGGCGGACTTAGTATTCCTTTTACAGAAACAGACAAAGCCGGCAATGAGGGTTCTCCGCTTTCCTTTACCATTTCCGTACTGGATGTTCCGGGAGCGACAGTCGAAACGTTTCAACCTAAAGCCGTCCACTTGTACCAAAATACACTCTATGTGGCCAACAGTGCTCCCAATCATTACAGTCTCGAAATCTTTGACGTTTCTTCCGGTATCCGCCATATACGGAGTATTCGGAAATGGACAGATAACAATACAGAAGAGACTTTTGCCGGAGAACCTACTGGTGTAACCCGTTCTTTCAATAAGATATACGTGACAAATGCAGGAAGTCGAACGGATGTGTTCGATGCTTCCACATATGAATTTATAACATGTATCGGAACCGGGGCTTGGGGAGAAGGCGCTTATCAGACTGTGCATGCTTTTGATGTGGCAGCCAGTCAAGGTAGCATCCTGATTCGGGATAAACGTAAACTGGTCGTCGTTTTGGAAAACGACGTACAAGCCGGGACGGCACGACGGATTCCTATTTACAGTCGGAGTGTCAATCTAAAAGAAGCTGCCGGAACATATGGAATTGCTGTTAACGAAGAGGGCCTCATATATGTAACTGCCCAAAACACGAAAGAAATTCATATTTTCGATCCGAAAAACATACGGGAAGGTAATAGTGGCTTCATATATAACAGCGTATCTCTCGGTTTCGAAAATGCGCCGCAATCATTGGCTTTTATTGATAATCGATTATTTGTAACTTTACGTATCAATAGTAAACAGTCTGAACTATGGGAAATAGATCCGTCTAATGGTAAGTTGCTGCAAAACTATACTGCTTCTTTTACCAATCCTGAAAAAATAATGGTTTCCCGCCGAACTTTGCTTGTGGTAGATCGTGGAACTCAAAGTATTAAAGCGATTCCTATAACCGATTTATAGCAAATTATTCCGCATCGGTATATTGAATAAAAATAGCCGTTGGGCAACGCCAACGGCTATTTTATAAGTAAAAGCCATCTGTTTTATACATTCTTGTTTTATACCGGAGTGATACCTTGTTCGGCCAGCAATTTGAGGCTGAGGTCTTTCAATTTGAACTTCTGTATCTTTCCGCTACCCGTCATCGGGAAAGTATCGACAAAGAAGATATATTTCGGAATCTTATGACGGGCAATCTTTCCACGGCAGAAATCCTTTACCACATCGTCAGTCATCGTAACGCCTTCATGCAGGATGATAAAAGCACCGACTTCTTCTCCGTATTTCTTGGACGGAACGGCGGCCACCTGGACGTCTTTTACACCTTCCAGGTGATAAAGGAATTCTTCTATCTCACGGGGGTAGACATTTTCGCCCCCACGGATGATCATATCCTTAATACGGCCGGTGATGCGGTAGTAACCGTTTTCGTCTTTTATACCGAGGTCGCCGCTATGCAGGAAGCCTTCTTTATCGATCACCTCGGCAGTCGCGGCAGGATTGTTATAGTAACCTTTCATGTTGTTGTAACCACGATTACACATTTCTCCCTGTACGCCAACCGGACATTCTTCGCCTGTTTCAGGATCGATGACGCGTACTTCCGTAAATTCGAAGTCGCGGCCAACCGTATTGTGACGTGCTTCTGCCGGATCATCGATGCGGGAATGAGTCATACCGGGCGATGTTTCCGTCAACCCGTATACACTGGTTACCTTCATATACATTTTCTCTTCTACCTGACGCATCAGTTCCACCGGGCACAGTGAGCCGGCCATGATACCGGTACGGAGCGAAGTCAGGTCGAACATCGGGAACATCGGGTGGTTGAGTTCGGCAATGAACATGGTCGGAACGCCGTAAAGTGCCGTACATCTTTCTTTGTGGATGGACGCCAGCACCACCAGCGGATCGAACTTCTCGACCATCACCTGCGTGCAACCATGTGTCAGTACGTTCATGGAGGCCAATACCACGCCGAAACAGTGGAAGAGGGGAACACAGCAACAAAGCTTGTCTTCGGTAGTGAACTTCATATGCTCACCGGTCAGCAGACCGTTGTTGGCTATATTATAGTGCGTCAACATGACACCTTTCGGGAAGCCAGTCGTGCCGGAAGTATATTGCATATTGACAACATCGTGGCAGGTAACGAGCCTCTTGGCTTCATCCAGTTTGTCGTCGCTGATGTTTTCTCCCAGCAATAGCAGTTCCGGTGTGTTATACATACCGCGATATTTCTCCTGGCCGATATAAACCACATTCTTCAGTTTCGGGAAACGTTTGCTTTTCAGGTAGCCGCGCTGTGATTCTTTCAGCTCGGGAAGCATAGCATACATCATGTCGATATAGCTGCCGTCGAAGACACCGTCGGTGATACACATCGTATGAATATCGGCGTTCTCTACCAGAAATTCCAATTCATTCTGCTTGTAGTTCGTATTTACTGTGACGGCAACAGCCCCAATCTTGGCAGTTGCATAAAGGAAAGTCAGCCAGTCGGGGACATTGGTTGCCCAGATACCGACATGCGTGCCATGCTCGATTCCGATAGACAGCATTCCTTTTGCCATCCGGTCTACACGGTTGTTGAATTCTTTCCAGGTGAAACGCAGGTCGCGATCCGAGTAAACCAGATATTCTTTATCCGGGATGGTTTCGGCCCAGTGTTCCAACCATTGACCCAGCGTTTTGTCTTGCAATTGTATTTCCATCTCTTTCGTCCAATTAATATGGGGTATAAACGACTCCGAGTATCTTAGCTGTACTTTCAGCAGCCGCATGTACGTGATGAGCAACGATCGAGTCGTAATAAATGCTATCGCCTTCTTCCAATATATATGTATTCTTTCCGTAGTTTATTTCGAGCACACCTTCGAGCACATATATAAACTCTTCTCCTTCATGGGTAGAAAGAACAAAGTCGACACCCTCTTCCGACGGAGCCACGTCAATCAGGAACGGCTCCATGTGGCGGCCTGATTTATCCTGCGACAGAGAGTGATACTCCATATGTTTGCGGTTCTCCATCGAATTGTTGGTGAAACCGATGCTGTTAGAGTCGTTGCTGTCCCTTTTACGACAAATTACCGGACCGAGTTCAGACTGGTCGTCGAGGAAAGTGCCCAGGCGGACACCCAGCACCCGTGCTATTTTGATGAGTGGTGCGAGCGAAGGAAAATCTACATTACTTTCGATGCGTTCGATCTGTTCTACACTCAGGCCGGAACGTTCGGCCACTTCTTCGATGGAAAGTTGTTTAGAATCACGGATACTTTTAATCTTGGCTCCGATAATTTTGTTGTTTCCCATAAGTATGATTTTATTAGTATATCTTTTAATTTGTAACTAAACGCCGCAAATTTACATTAATATTTTATTTTACCATGTAATTTACTGAAAGAAAAAAAGGACAACCCATTAAAGAGTTGCCCTTTTACGAACTTCCGGAGAAGCTGTTTCTTATTTTCTGATACCAAGCTCTTTGATGATAGCACGATATCTTTCGATATCTACTTTGATCAGATAATCCAGTAAACGACGACGTTTACCTACTAACATTTTCAGAGCTCTTTCAGTGCTGTAATCCTTGTGATTAGCTTTCAAGTGTTCTGTTAAATGAGAAATACGAACTGTGAACAAAGCGATCTGGCTTTCTGCAGAACCTGTGTCAGTAGCAGATTTGCCATACTTTTCGAAAATTTCTTTTTTCTTTGCTGAATCTAATTGCATGATTCTTTTTACTTTAATAAATTGATACTATATTATCTAAGCGGCGACAAAGATATGCATAACTTTTGTGTCTGGCAACTGTTTTCAGTATCTTTTTTATATTTTGCAACATGAAAATCACATACATATCGTAAAATTGTCGTACTTTTGCAGCCAATAAATTAGTCTTCGATGCAAAAACTCAGAAACATCGCGATTATCGCGCACGTAGACCACGGCAAAACGACGCTTGTGGATAAGATGTTATTAGCCGGTAAGCTTTTCCGTGAAGGACAGGCAGAGCCGGATCAGTTTATGGACAACAATGACTTGGAACGTGAACGAGGAATTACGATCCTGGCCAAGAATGTCTCTATTAATTATAAGGATTATAAAATCAATATCATTGATACTCCGGGGCATGCCGATTTCGGAGGTGAAGTTGAACGTGTATTAAACATGGCTGATGGTTGTCTGCTGTTGGTCGATGCGTTTGAAGGCCCGATGCCTCAGACCCGTTTCGTGTTGCAGAAAGCAATTCAACTGGGTTTGAAGCCGATTGTTGTTATTAATAAGGTAGACAAACCGAACTGCCGTCCCTCGGAAGTGCAGGAAATGGTTTTCGAACTAATGTTCAGTCTGGATGCAACGGAAGAACAGTTGGATTTTCCGACAATCTATGGTTCAGCTAAACAGGGTTGGATGTCGACCGATTGGAAGGAACCGAAGGAAGACATTCTGGCGTTGCTGGATGCCATTATCGAATATATTCCGGAACCGAAAGTGTTGGAAGGTACTCCCCAGATGTTGATTACTTCGCTCGACTTCTCTAAATATGTGGGACGTATCGCTGTGGGACGTGTTCATCGTGGAGAGTTGAAGGAAGGTCAGGATGTTATGCTGTGTAAGCGTGACGGAACGATGGTGAAATCAAAAATAAAAGAAGTCGATGTGTTTGAAGGTTTGGGACGTACCAAAGTATCTTCAGTTCAGTCGGGTGATATTTGTGCTGTTATCGGAATCGAAGGGTTTGAGATCGGTGAAACAATTGCTGATGTAAATGAACCGGAAGCATTGCCGACGATCGCGATCGATGAGCCGACCATGTCTATGCTCTTTACCATTAACAACTCTCCATTCTTTGGAAAAGACGGTAAGTTCGTGACATCACGCCACATCTTTGAGCGTCTGCAGAAAGAGCTGGATAAGAACCTGGCATTGCGTGTGGTTCCTACCGATTCGGCCGATTCCTGGTTGGTATATGGCCGTGGCGTACTTCACTTGTCTGTGTTGATCGAAACAATGCGTCGTGAAGGATACGAATTGCAGGTCGGTCAGCCGCAGGTAATCATTAAAGAAATTGACGGAGTAAAATGCGAACCGATTGAACAGCTGACTATCAATCTACCGGAAGAGTATTCCAGTCGTATCATCGATATGGTAACGAAACGTAAAGGGGAGATGACAATGATGGAAAGCAAGAACGACCGTATGCATCTTGAATTCAATATACCTTCACGTGGTATTATCGGTTTGAACAATGCCGTTCTGACTGCTTCTGCCGGTGAAGCGATCATGGCGCACCGTTTCCTCGAATATCAACCGTGGAAAGGAGAGATCGAACGTCGTAGCAACGGCTCGATCATTGCTATGGAAGGTGGTACGGCATTTGCTTATGCGCTGAACAACCTTCAGTCGCGTGGCCGTTTCTTCATTTCTCCGCAGGAGGATGTTTATGCCGGTCAGGTGGTTGGTGAACACACTAAGGAAGGTGACCTGGTAGTGAACGTAACGAAGTCGAAGAAACTGACCAATATGCGTGCTTCGGGTTCTGATGATAAAGTATCATTAGCTCCGCCTATCGTATTCAGTCTGGAAGATGCTTTGGAGTATATCAAAGGAGATGAATATGTTGAGATCACACCGAACTATATGCGTATGCGTAAGATCATCCTGGATGAAACGGAACGTAAGCGTCAGGGTAGATAATAAGAAGTAATATACTATAATAGAAAACGGATGGCTCTGCAAAGAACCATCCGTTTTTCTTATTTACAAGGACACTGCGTGGTTGTAAACCTGCAACACGTCCTCTATTACTTCGAAGTTTATATCATTGTCTTTTATGTATTTCCTTAATACCTCTTTATGTTCCGGATAAGCTTTCAGGAATTGTTTCTCACTGGAGAAACGATATTGTTTCCCGCCTCGTTCGATGCGGAATATCTTGAATATGCTGGTCAGGATAAGTTTTTCTGTTTCCAGTTTATGTACGGTAGCTCCGGCCTGGAAGGTGGAATAAGACTCTACGGCCGAGGTTTCCGAACGTCCTCCGTATCCGACCTGTTTCCCTTCCCAACGCATCGAACCTTTGTATTGGACGAAAAGAGGAGGATTCATTTGCAGCACTTCCGTGGCTCCGTCTTTGGTAGGCAGAAAGATTCTGTCCCCGATCTTGATCGTTGCGACCATCTCCGGTTCGAGGAATTCTTTTATGTTGTTATTATCGTTTGGGTCAAGAAAGAGGAATTTCTTGATCAGCAGGCTATAGTTCATCGGAACCTGGAATTGACGGCCGTCTTTGTAAAAGACGTATCCATCCTGAAAACCTTTCAACAGAAATTGTGTGCTGTCTATCTGGGCAACAAGGCCGGTAGTATGCACGATACAAATCAGGCAAAAGAGTAGAATTCGTTTCATAACTAGTCTATTAAGTGGTTTCTGATCCATTTGTTTCCTGCTGTAAATATAAACTATTTATGGGTCATTCCTATAGGATACAGGTATATTTTAGGACATAAAAAGAGGCTGATAAGAAATCCGTATCCTTATCAGCCTTTTCTTTTTCTGTCCGGTTAGAATGTCAGCCTTCCTGCCCAGTCGATATACTGGTAGACGGAGGAGATGAATCCTATGGAGAGGATGGCGATACAGCAAAATGCCAGCGTAATTGTCATGACGCTTGTTCTGCCAACACATAACCGCTCTTCCGGTGTATCGATAAAGATATATTTGATAACACGCAGATAGTTGTAGAGCGAAAGAACCAGGTTGACCCCGGCAAATGCGATCAGGATATACATCCGGTCACCCATCGCGGAAGCCAGCAGGAATAACTTACCGAAGAACCCGGAAGTGGGAGGGACACCCGCCAGTGAGAGCAGGCTGATCCCCATCATCAAAGCCAGGAACGGGTTCGTACGGTAAAAGCCTTTGAATGAATTCAGGTCTTCCTTGCCGGTAGCGTCGGCCACTGCTCCGAGTACTCCGAAGAAACATATGTTACTCAATACATAGATCAACATAAAGTAAAGTGTGGAGTCGAGACCAAGGATGCTGTTGCCCGTAATACCTACCAGTACGAATCCGATCTGTGAGATAGACGAGAACCCTAGCAGACGTTTCAGGTTCTGCTGGCGCATGGCGAACAGGTTACCGACTGTCATACTAAGGATGGCGACTACCGAGATGATCTCGAGCCATTCACCGGACAGATGCTGGAATACTGTCATCAGGATGGAGACAAATACAAAGACAATAGAGCATTTGGATACGACCGACAGATAACTGGTCACCGCCATCGGAGCCCCTTCGTATACATCGGCAGCCCACAGATGGAAAGGTACGGCCGACATCTTAAAGAAGAAACCACCCATCATAAAGGCAAATGCCAGTAATGTCAGCAGGTTCGGGGTCAGGTTGGCCTGCAGGTAGTCGAAGCTGAGGTTGCCGTATGCACCATACAGCAGGGAGATACCAAACAGCAGCATTCCGGTAGAGAATGCCGAAGAGAGGATGAACTTAATGCCCGCTTCGGACGAACGTCGTTCGTGTTTGTTGAAGTTTGCCAACGCTGCGATAGGGATAGTCGATATTTCTATCCCCAGGTATAACATCAGCACATGTCCGCTCGACAGGGTGATAAAACCACCCAGTAAGCTGCTGAGCATCAGGATATAGAATTCGATACTGATCTCCGCATGTCTGTAAAGCCACCGGGAAGCCAGCAACGGGATCAGCAGAACACCCAGGTTGAGGATCGTCTTTTCCAGTTCGATCAGGTCGTTAGTCCGGAAGAAGCCGTCGAACAGTGTCGCGTCCGGTATATGCAGGAAGCTTGCTGCGAAGTTGATGAACAGAAGGAAATTGACTACCCGAAGTAATCGTTTGCACGATTTATCCGCATCCATCAGTTTCATTACCAGCAGGAGAAAGATCAGGACACAAACGATCAGTTCAAATCGTAATATGGTGAAGAGTTCGGTACTCATAATCATTTAGTTTAATAAGTTAATACTGAAAAGCCTGTGTCAGCAGCCGTTGGGCGATTGCCAGGCTGTCACTGTCAATTAAACGGATCACCCAGAAAGGACATGTACCGATCAGGAAGATAGCTGCTATCAGCAGGACTGAAGCCAGTCTTTCCGCGGGGGTTGCATCTGTCATCGTACGGACAGCCTTGTTACGTACTTCTCCCCAGATAACCGAGCCAACTGCACGCAGGATGTAGACGGCTGTAATCACGATCGATGAGCAGGCAATCAAGGTAGCTACCCGGTAGAATACTCCGGTCCGTTCCCAGGAACCGACAAAGATCGTCATTTCAGAAACGAACCCGCTCATGCCCGGTAAGCCCAGTGAACAAAGCCCTGCTATCAGAAAAGCCGAGCCGATAAAAGGAGCTTGGTAAAGCACTCCCCCTAACTCACTGATCTGCCGGGTGTGCGTCCGTTGATAGATCATGCCGATCACACCGAAGAAAAGGGCCGTCATTATCCCGTGTGAGACCATCTGCATCACCGCCCCTGTAATGGCCGTCCGGGTAAGCATGGCAATACCCAGTATGACGAATCCGCAATGGCTGACAGAGGAGAAGGCATTCATATACTTTAAGTCTTTCTGCCTCAGGGTAACGATCGCCCCGTAGAGTATGGCTGTCGAGGCCAGGATAATGAATATCCACGATAACTCATCGGCAGCTTCCGGAAACAGAAAGGTTGCTACCCGCAAGCATCCGTATCCTCCCAGCTTCATGGAAACACCGGCCAGGAACATGGAGGCGGCAGTAGGAGCCGACGAGTGTCCGTCGGGTGCCCAGGAATGGAAGGGGAACAGTGCTGTAAAGACACCGAAGCCGATAAATGTCAGTAGATATAAAGGACGTTGGATATAGAGGGGCAGATGCGTTTGAGCCAGCTCATGGAGATTCCAGGTGTAGTTACCGGAAAAGTCACCGCTAAAGAAGTAGAGCATGACAATGCCGATAAAGACCAATGCCGATCCTCCCATCAGCATCAGGGCCAGTTTCATGGCATTCTTCTCGCGGGCTCCCGAACCCCATATACCGATCAGCAGGTATTTGGGGATAACAGCTATCTCAAGGAAGAAGAAAAGCATAAACAGGTCTGTTGCAATGAAGAAGCCATACGCACCGAAGCCCAGCAACGTGAGTAAGACATAGAACTCTTTGGACTGCTCCCGGATATTCCCGGACACCAGTACGCCGCTGAATACCACCAGTGCAGTAAGCAGTATCATCAGAAGCGAGATACCGTCGATACCATAGCTGAAGTTTATGTTCAGCGGTTCGAACCAATTGAACGAGTCGGAAAAGAGCAAGGCGCTGGTATTGCCCGTTGTTATTTTCTCCCGTATAAAACAATAGGCCAGAAAGATCGTAAAGAGTAACTGGATAGCTCCCCCGATTGTAGCCACTTTCCGGATAAGCTCCTGCTTCCTGACGATGAATAGCAAGATGAGCGTAATGCCGGGTATGAGTAAAAGTATTGTTAGTAAGTCCATCTTATCAAATGTATTGAATGATTAGCAATATGGCCATTAGAAGAATTCCTCCGAGGAAGAAGAATGCATACGTCTGGATACGTCCGGACTGCATTCGTTTGATCAGTACGCTGAACGAATAGGTACCGTCTGCCAGCCCGCTGAGTTCGCCCTGTATGACGTGTGTGTCGATGTACGAGAATAATCCCCCGAAGCCCTTATCCATCACCTGTTTGGCGAAGAAGAGGTAGATCGCATCTATATAAAACTTATGGTAGGCCCACCGGTAGAAGTTGCCGAGTCCCTTGGCGAAGGCAGCCGGTCTGTCGTTGCGTACAGCGTAGAAAAAGGCGGCAACAAGTATTCCGGCCAGTGCCGCTGAAACAGGCAGTATGCTTGACTGCATGTGAGCATGCAGCTCGAATGGCAATCCATTTGCACTCACCAGTTCTCCGAAAGGAATATATCCGGCAAATACGCTGCCAATGGTCAGCACGATCAGCGGTAAAGCCATCTGCCAGGGTTCGTGTGCCTTTTCTTCTGTTGCCTTCTTATTAAAGAAGACAAGGAAATAGATACGGAACATGTAGAAAGCGGTCAGTCCGCTGGTGATCAAGGCAACGGCGTATAAGACCGGATGATGTACCCAGGCTGCCGCCAGAATAGCCTCCTTGCTGAAGAAGCCCGACAAGAACGGAAATCCGGAGATAGACAAAGCCGCCAGCAGAAAAGCTATATGCGTAACAGGCAGCCGCTTCCGCAGTCCTCCCATATCTTCCAGTTTTCCGGAATGAACGATATGGATGATAACTCCGGCACAAAGGAAGAGAGCCGCTTTGAAGAAGGCATGTGTGAACAGGTGGAACATGGAAGCCGTATAACCTTCAGCTGCCTCCTGTCCCCATCCGGCAACACCCAGAGCCAGCAACATATAGGCGATCTGCGAGATCGTGGAGTAAGCCAGCACTTTCTTCAATTCAGTCTGTGTACAAGCTATCACTGCCGCAAACAAAGCTGTGAAAGCACTTAGTATCGCTATCACTTCCAGAGCAGCAGGAGCGGAAATGGCATATACCGGAAACAAACGTGCCACCAGAAAGACGCCGGCAACCACCATCGTGGCCGCATGGATCAAAGCACTGACAGGCGTTGGCCCCTCCATCGCATCCGGTAGCCATACATGCAGCGGAAAGACGGCCGATTTGCCTGCTCCACCCGCAAAGACAAGCAGCAATGCCCATGTCAATGTGGAGAATCCCAGGAAAGAACCATTCGTGAAAGCTGTCAGGTAGGGCGATCCGGGATCGGTCAGGCGACTGATGATCTGCTCTATATCGAATGAACCTGCTCCTGCGCCAAGCATCAGGATACCGATCAGGAATCCCAGATCGGCAAAGCGGGTGACGATGAATGCTTTCTTGGCTGCAGCAATAGCCGCCGGCAGTTTGAAATAAAATCCGATCAGCAGGAAGGAAGAGACACCTACCAATTCCCAGAAGAAATAGACCTGGAAGATATTGAAAGCCATTACCAGTCCCAGCATGGAGAAGGTGAACAGTTGCAGGTAGGCGAAATAGCTGCCCAGTCTTTCTTCTCCCTTCATATAGTCGGTGCTGTATAAGTGGACAAGCAGGGAGACTGTCGATATAACGATCAGCATCATGGCGATGATAGGTGTTAGCGTCATTCCGATATTAATGGAAAGCGTATCGGTAAAAGGCAGCCATTCGAAGTCCATCAGCCGGCAGGCCCGGTAGACTCCTCCCTGTTTACCGAATCCGAAGAAATAGCCGTAAGCTACTATCCACGACAGTACCGTGGTACATGCCAGCAGTACGGTAGCCAGTATACCGGCCCCGCGCGGAGCAAACCGTTTACCCGCCAGTGACAGGATAATAAATCCGGCCAGGGGGAATAAGAGGATTAGTCCCGTATATAGTTCGTAATTATTCATATCCGTTAGAATTTCATTGTTGTTGTATCATCGATATCTATGGTCTTGAACTTCCGGTAGAGGTTGATAATGATCGCGATCGAAAGCGACACCTCGGCAGCGGCAACAATAATGATGAAGAGCGTGAAGAAAACGCCTTCGAGCTGCTCCGGATAAAGATATTTGTTGAATGCCACGAAGTTGATGTTCACACTGTTCAGAATCAACTCGGTCGACATCAGGACTGTGATCAGGTTCCGGCGGGCAAAGAAGCCGTAAGCTCCCAGGAAGAAGAGCGCCGAACTCAGTATCAGTATATGTGAAAGAGGTATTTGTTCCATAATCTTATTTATCTATTTATCATATTGGATAATGTCAATCTAAACTGATAGGGGATGCCTACCTGTCCAGAGAGAAGCTCGCTCCCTCCGGCTAGAGAAGCTCGCTCTCCCCGGCTAGAGCGACTCGCTCTCTCTGGCTAGAGCGGTGCGCTCACTGAGCAGGAAGGAGTACCCTGTCTTTTTACTTCTTCTTATTGCTCTGCGCAATAACAATACTTCCGATCAAAGCCGCTAGCAGTAAGACACTAACGATCTCGAACGGATAGATGTAGCCGTACTCATTGAGATTGAACAACTGATGCCCGATCTCATGAATGTCTAACACCTTTGTCGAGATCATCTCCGAACGGAAGGGATGTTGCAGCAATACCCACAAGACCAGCATAAATCCTGTGAAGGGTAGGAACAACGCCCAGAACATCCGCCGGGGAATAGGCAGCGGCAACTTCGCACCTGTATTGTGCGTCAGGAAGATGGAGAAGATAATCAATACCACGATACCTCCCACGTAGATCATAATCTGCAAGGCGGCCACGAAGTTCATCTCCATCATGATATACAATCCCGCTATCCCTATCAGGCAGAGTAGCAGGAAGACAGCCGACCGGAAGATGCTCCGGCTAAAGACACAAAGGGCACCTAATGTGAGTATTCCTGCTGAAAGTACGTAAAATAGAATCGCTTCGGCATTCATGCTTGTTCCTCCTTTCTGTTATCGGGCAGGTGATGTGCGTTGAGTAGCTTCACCAGCTTCCGTTTGTCATATTCACTATTCTCAAAATGGTTTGTCATCTCCAGTGCCCCGAAGTTGCAGGAGTCCACGCATTGGCCGCAGAAAGTGCAGCGTCCCAGGTCGTAAATGTAGCGGCTGAGTACACGCTTGGTCTTTTCTTCGGGAGTAGTTACCTTCTCCACTTCAATGCGGATCGTGTCGTTGGGACAGGCGGTCTGGCAAAGTGTACAGGCGGTGCATTTCAGTTCGCCGTTCTCGTCCTCTATCAGGTGTAATTCTCCCTCGAAGCGCTCCGGGATATAGAGTGTCGTTTCCCTGTTTTCCGGATATTGCTGTGTAAGTATCCGGGTGGGATGTATCATGCTGCTGAATGTACGGAACATTCCTTTGCCGAGCGATCCGATGGCAGCGCCGATAGAATATATATAGTTAATGCATTTATTCATGTTCAAGTTTCCTTTCTTTGTTTATATATACCATTCAAATACGGCAACAGTAGCTGCAATAAGCACATTGACAATACTGATCGGCAGGAGGTATTTCCATTCCAGGCGAAGTAGCTGGTCGATACGGATACGGGGAAATGTCCAGCGGAACCACATGATCAGGAACACCACAAAGAATACTTTTCCGAAGAACCAGATGAATCCCGGTATATAATCCATGACAGCATTGAAGCCGTCGAGCCCCGGAATGTAAAGCGGTTGCCAGCCTCCGAAGAATACTGTTGCCGCCATCATCGAAGCGATCAGCATATTGGTGTATTCCGAAAGGAAGAACATGGCGAACTGCATACCCGAATATTCGGTATGGAATCCGGCGGTCAGCTCTTGTTCGGCTTCCGCCAGGTCGAAGGGGGCACGGTTCAGTTCGGCTGTTGAGGCAATGATGAAGATCATAAAGGAGATGATCGCCGGGATATGTCCCTTATATATCCACCAGCCGTCAGCCTGTGAGTTTATAATGTCGAGAATAGACAGCGATCCGCTCATGGCGATCACGGCGATCAGTGACATGCCGACCGAAAGTTCATAGCTGACAATCTGTGCACCGCTTCGCATGGCTCCCAACAGCGAGTATTTATTGTTACTAGCCCATCCGGCCATCATCACCCCGATCACACTGATGGAAGAGACGGCAGTTATGTAAAGTACCCCGATATTGATATCCCACAGTTGCAGTCCCGGTGAATAAGAGAATGGAACCAAAGCCAGGAAGCTGGTGGTCAGTACGATGAATGGTGCGAGGGCAAAGAGGAACTTATCTGCTTTGAACGGTGTAACGCACTCTTTCAGGAGCAGTTTCAGTACATCGGCAATGGCCTGAACCGAACCACACCAGCCTACACGCATCGGCCCGAGGCGGAGTTGCATGAAACCGGCGATCTTTCGTTCTGCGTAGATCATCAGAATAACCAGGACTACGATCAGCACGATGAGAGCGAGGGCTGCGAGGATCAACTCGACAGTCAGTGCCCAGCCCGGCGACAGATAGTCGGACAGTGTTTGCCCGATCCATTGGGTAAGACCTGTAAAATCTATTTGTAAACTTGTCATTTCTTTTAGTGTTTTATCTGTCAATATCAGGGATAATCAGATCGAGTGTCGACATGATGGCTACCAGATCACCCACCTTCGACCCTATTGATAAGGGTTTGAGTGCCGTCAGGTTACTGAAGTTAGGGGTGCGGAACTTCACACGCCAGGGCTTTGCAGTGCCGTCGGCAACGATATATACACCCAGTTCGCCGCGTGCCGTCTCTACCCTTTGGTAATATTCTCCTTCGGGAAGCTTCAGCATCCCTTTGGGTTTATTCCGGAAAGATCCTTCCGGTATACGGTCGATCAGCTGTTCGATAATAGAGATAGACTCTTTCATTTCCTCCATCCGAACCATATAGCGGTTCATGCAATCTCCGCCCGGGAAGAGGATCTCCTCGAAATCTACCTGGCTATAAGCATCGTACGGTGCATGTTTACGTACGTCGCACGAAATGCCGGAACCTCTTGCCACCGGCCCTGTACAACCCAACGATATGGCCAGTTCAGGAGTCAGCATACCGACTCCTTCCAGACGTTTGCGGAAGATGATATTGCCGGTCAGCAACTCGCCGTATTCATGCTCGTGCTTTTTTAAAGAGGCCATGACTTCCTTTACTTTACGTACAAAATCGGGATGCAGGTCCTGCATGACGCCTCCCGGTGTGATGTAATTCATCGTCAACCGGTTACCGCCTGTCTCTTCAAATATCTCGAGTATCATTTCCCGTTCGCGGAAAGCATAGAAGAAGGGAGAAACAGCTCCCATATCCAATCCCATACAGCCCCACCAGAGCAGGTGCGAGGCGAGACGTTGTAATTCCGCCATGATAACCCTGATCACCTGCGCACGCTCCGGAACTTCAAGTCCGGCTCCCTTTTCGATGCAGAGGGCACAGGCCTGATTGTTCATATGGGCTGAGAGATAGTCCATCCGACTCGTCAGATAGATAAATTGCTTGTATCCCAACGACTCGCACATCTTTTCAATGCCCCGGTGAATATAGCCCGGGTGCGGATCCATATTCAGTATCGTTTCACCGTCCAGTTGGGTGCGCAGGCGAAGCACACCGTGGGTAGATGGGTGCTGCGGCCCTATGTTGATGATGAAACCTTCCGATTCGTCAGGTGTTATTTCTATATATTTGTCCATGATTAATACCTATTAAATGGTGTAGCCTACAAATCCGGCGTGTTCACAAAATCTTTCCGCAGCGGATAGCCTTCGAACTCCTCGTCGAGGAACAGTCTGCGCAGGTTCGGGTGATTCTCAAAACGGATACCGAACAGGTCGTATATCTCGTCTTCAAACAATTCCGCAGCCTGCCATAATTCGTAAAGCGAGGGCAGGAGGGGAGTCGCTTCCCTTCCTACTTGTGTTTTGAGGATCATTTCATGTCCTTTCTCTACGGCACGCAGATGACAAACCAGTTCGAAGTAATCGGTACGGTCTGTTACCGTTTCGCAAACCAATTGGTTAAAACCAAGCGTTTCATCTTCCTTTAGTAGGCGGGCGGTGTTCAAAAACTCTTCTTTATCGACTGCCAAAGCCGGAAGTCCGAAGCTTTCCCCTATCTCTTTCCCCTCGAAACGATGTGTGAGTAATGTTGCCAATTCTTCTTTGTTCATAACTCCGGTTCGTCTTTTGGTTTTTCTATGACATACGCTCTCTGCAACTTTATCTTCTGTTGTAATGCCATCATTCCTTGTAGCAAGGCTTCCGGACGGGGAGGACAACCGGGGATATAGACATCTACCGGAACGATTTTATCTACACCCCGCACAACGGTATAACTGTCTTTGGCAAATGGCCCGCCGGTTATCGTACAGGCACCCATCGCAATCACATATTTGGGTTCCGGTATCTGGTCGTACAGACGGCGTAGTACAGGCGCCATCTTGCTGGTGATCGTGCCGGCTACAATGATCAGGTCGGCCTGGCGTGGCGTAGCACGTGCCACCTCGAAGCCGAAACGCGACCAGTCGTATTTGGCGGATGCGGCACTCATCATTTCGATTGCACAGCAGCTTGTACCGAAAGTCAATGGCCAGAGTGAGTTACTCCGTGCCCATCCGGCTATCTTGTCAATGGTTGTGACCATGACATTCCGTCCCAGGTTCTCCCGGAATTCTTCCGGTATCTCGGGTAAAAAATCTTTCTTCATTTCCATTGTAATGCTTTCTTTTTAAATGCGTAAAGCAATCCCATAAACAGGAATAGCATAAAAAAGATAATCTCGACCAATGCCGGAGCCCCCACTTCCTTCAGTGTGACGGCCCAGGGATAAAGGAATACCATTTCCACATCGAAGATGAGAAATGACAAGGAGAAAAGGTAATAGCCGACATTGAACTGTCCCCATGAGGTTCCTTCCGTGGGAAGTCCGCATTCGTATGCTTCTCCTTTGATAGGATTGCTGCGTTTCGTTGACACTAGTTTGCCTACTCCGATAGCCAAGCCGGCAAAGCCAATGCCGGCGAACAGCATTAGTAAAATTGATATAGCTCCCATATCTGTTATGAATTAATTAAAAGTAGATAACCTGTTGCCGGACAAGGGTGAGCGTTTCCGGCAATAGTAATTTGTGCCGTTCCTGTCTACAGGAATAGCTTATAAGATGTCAGTAAGGAATAGATTCAAATGATAATCCTTCGCAGTTCGTAGATAAAATGAGCGAAGCGATAATGAAGGGATGATGCATCAATAATTTGTAAGGTCGATATCAGTTCACTGGTACGTTGACGTAAATTGAACTCTTTCAGGAATCGATCCGAATGCGATTTGTTCTCCAGGCGCAGTGAATTGTTTGAGTCGCTTCTTTCCCGCGACAGTTTGGATAGGATATGTACATAGTTACAATTCTCCGCCAGGTCGAATATTAACTCATGTTGCTGCTGTAAGGCTCTGTCTTTAATGGTTTTTTCGGCAGAGCTTATCTGTACGCTTCCATCCGGAATACAGGTGTCTATGCTTGTAACATCCTGATTACCTAGCAGTATCAGAGATATAAAAACAAGTATAGATAATAATCCTTTCATCTGGTAAAACGTCTGTTTGTTTAAATTAGCACGCAAAGGTGTAAAAGGTTGGCAAAATGACAAAACATTTTGTCTTAAATTATATAATAAGAACCATATTTATGTCCTGTTTGTTTCGGACTTTTGGCAGTTATGCATTAAAAAATAAAGGCTGCCTCCGTATGGAAGCAGCCTTTGGTATGTAGGTTGTAAGCTTAATTACTTAACTAAGCTAGCGAAATCTGCGTTAGTTGCATATTTTGCAAATTCCAGATCGATAGCAGCTTCTTTAGCCATAGCTTTGTCAGCAGCGATAGCAGCTTTCAGGTTGCTGATAACTGCGTTTGCATCGTTTGTACGAGCTGCAACAACAGCCTTCAGGTAAGAAGTAGTAGCGTCAGGGTTAGCAACAGCGTTCAAAGTCTGAGAAGCTTTGCTATAATCCTTAACTAACAACTGAGCCAAAGCAGCGTTGTTTGTCTTAACTGAACCGAAAGAGTTAACAGCCTTAGCATATTCGCCTTGTTCCAGGTAAAGAACACCCAGAGCTTCGCCTAATTCAGCTACACCAGCAGCGTTACCGAACAATTGCTGAGCTTTAGCTTGGTCACCCTTAGTAAGAGCGATAAGACCTAAGTTCATGTTAGCTTCGTTGTTAGCCTTAACAGAGTTAGATTTGTTGAACATCTGTTCTGCCTTAGCCAGGTCACCAGCCTTGAACGCCATCATACCGATGTTGTTCCAAGTGCGGTAGCAGTTAGGATACAATTCAGAAGCTTTTGTATAGATAGCCATCTTTTCAGCATCGTTGTTAGTCAGAGTAGCAGCATACAGAATTTCTTCGATGTTCAGTTCTGAAGGATTGCTCTTAGCCAATGCGCTGATTTCGTCGTCAGACTTACCGATGATTTCGATGTTAGCAGTCAAACGAGAACGACGCAACTGAGGTAAGATTGTTTCAGCCAGGTCAGAATAAACTACAGAGATATTTTTGATTTCTTTTTCTCTTGTTTCAGGATCCTGATACATAGAGATAACTCTTAATACGAGGTCTTTGTCCTGCAGGTTAGAAGCAGATACCAATTCTTTGAAACCTTCCCAGTCCTGAGCAGTGTAACGAGCGTCAACCGGAGCGTCAACTTTCATTTTCTTCAACTCTTTGTTCAGATATTTAGAAGTGTTGCCTTCACGTCTTTCAGCCAAACCTGTGTTCAATTTAACACCACCATCAGGAGATGCATAAGCAGAGATTTCGATTGCTACGTTCTGATTAGGAGCTTCGTCAGCGTTTTTAACCAGTTCTTTCCATTCTTTGATTGCGTCAGAGTTCAACTCTTTAGCACGCAATTCAGCTTGTTGGATAAGGAACATGATGTTTGCATCGTGAGCTTCTTTGATGATGCGCTGGAATTTGTCAGCAGCGATAGCAGCAGTTGCAGTAGCAGCGTCAGCCAGTTCAGAAGTAGCGATTACACCTTCACCGATTTTTACGTCCGGCAATTTAACTGTTTTGTTCTTGATCTTTGCGTCGAAAGTCAGATACAATTCAGATTTCTTCATTTCCG
>OGJY01000303.1_pt1 | contig 70088 bp, 61 predicted proteins | sample 1572231 | NCBI WGS metagenome assembly OGJY01 (sample SAMEA2582121, study PRJEB24529) | metagenome | biome: Human gut stool | place: China | collected 2011
ATCAGTAAATCATGTTGCTTCAAGAGCAAAAAGAAAACGGATTTTAAAACTTACCAGAGGTTATTATGGTGCACGTAAGAATGTGTGGACCGTAGCAAAGAATACCTGGGAAAAAGGTTTGACTTATGCTTTCCGTGACCGTCGTAACAAGAAACGTAACTTCCGCGCATTGTGGATCCAGCGTATCAACGCTGCTGCACGTTTGGAAGGTATGTCTTACTCTCGTTTGATGGGAGCTTTACACGCTGCAGGTATTGAAATCAACCGTAAAGTGTTGGCCGACCTGGCTGTAAACCATCCGGAAGCTTTCAAAGCAATCGTTGCTAAAGTAAAGTAATTGATATATCATAATGTCAATAGGAGAAGAGTCCTCATTAGAGGGCTCTTTTTTTGTTTACTTTTTACAATTCATACGTTCTGAAACAGTGAGAGTTTACTTTTTTATTCAATATTTAAAGGCAAATACTCTACATTTTGTTTGGATAATTCAAAGCCTTTACATATCTTTGTAATAAGAAAAATGAGTTAGCCGCACTTGTTCGATTGGGAAACTCATCAGTTTATTTTAATTCCGAGACAAAGCTCTTGTCGCTAATGGCGGGCCGCACCCTTCGGGGCATGCATCGCACAGCGGATTACAAAGGTGGCAAAGCACTCAAATCCTGTCATACGGAGTTTGTTCATATCTACGGTGCGGCTTTCTTCTCATATAAAGGGAAAATCTCTTACGGGATTTTCCCTTTTTCTTTGTATATTTACCGCACCAAGAATAAATACACAAAAACTGATTATTATGTTGTTGCCAAAACAATCGCGCATGACGATAACGGGTGTCGCCGTAGCGTGTTCTTTTTTTCTTGTTGCCTGCTCTCCGAAAGAGACTGTGCAACTGAATATAATTCCGCTACCCGCACAGGTTAGTGCATCCGGAGGCTTTTTTAAAGCTGACAGTGCAGCCGTCTTTTCTGCGGAAAAACCAGCAAATATCCATTTTACTGTGGATGAGTCGATAGGTGGAAATCCGGAAGGATATCAGCTTATAGTTAATGAAAAAGGGATCGACCTGAAAGCGGCTACTGAAGCGGGCTTGTTCTATGGGGAACAGACACTCCGGCAGTTATTTTCTCCCCAGGGCTTCCCTTATGTGGCTATACAGGACGAGCCTCGTTTCAAATACCGGGGAATGCATCTGGATGTGTCGCGCCATTTCTTCCCGAAAGAAGAGGTTTTCAAGCTGTTGGATGTAATGTCTTTTTACAAATTGAATAATCTTCACCTTCATCTTACTGATGCCGGTGGTTGGCGTATCCAGATGGATAAATATCCAAAGTTGACAACAGAAGCCGCTTTTCGTACGGAATCCGACTGGAGGAAATGGTGGGATGGAAAAGACCGTCAATATTTACCCGAGGGAACTCCGGGTGCTTATGGCGGTTATTATACGAAAGACGATATCCGTGCCATCGTAGCTTATGCTGAATCTAAACATATTAATGTAATACCGGAAATAGAATTTCCCGGACACTCGGAGGAGGTATTATTCGCTTATCCGGAATTGAGCTGCTCTGGTGTTCCTTATAAGAATGGTGATTTCTGTATCGGTAATCCGAAGTCATTTACTTTTATGGAAAATGTATTGGATGAAGTGATCGAGCTGTTCCCTTCGGAATATATCCATATCGGTGGTGACGAAGCTGGTAAAGGAGCCTGGAAAACCTGTCCGAAATGCCAGGCTTTGATGAAAAAGAACGGCATGAAGAGTGTAGACGAACTTCAGAGCTACATGATCCATAAAGCGGAAGATTACCTGATCTCTAAAGACCGTAAACTGATCGGTTGGGATGAGATACTTGAAGGTGGTTTGGCTCCTGAAGCAACCGTTATGTCCTGGCGTGGTGAAAGTGGCGGGATCAAGTCTGCCCGTATGGGACACGATGTTATTATGACGCCGGGCAATTATATGTATTTCGATTTTTATCAGGCGGATCCTAAAACCCAGCCGTATGCCATTGGAGGATATACTCCGATCAAGAAAGTGTATAGTTATAACCCGATTCCGGTAGATTCGCTTACTGCTGAAGAAAGTAAACATATCATGGGAGTTCAGGCCAATACCTGGACAGAATATATCCCGGATGAAAAACATCTGGAATATATGATGTACCCTCGTGCTCTGGCTCTTGCCGAGATTGCCTGGTCGCCGCAGGAAAAGCGTGAATGGGATGACTTCAAACCGCGCATGAATGCCCATATCACTAAATTACAGCAAATGGGTATTAATACATTTACCCTTTCCGACGAACTTGAAGTGACGATGAAGGTCGATACCGTCAATAAGCAGATCGAAGTTTTCCTGGATGCCGAAAAGTATCCGGCTGAAGTTCGTTATACAACAGACGGAACAGTTCCGACTGCCTCTTCTTCCCTTTATGATGGCATGATCATGGTAAAGGATTCCGCTTATATCAAAGCGGCAATCTTTAAAAATGGAGAATTGCAGGGTACGCCGACTGAGAAGAAAGTCGATTATCACCGTGCAATCAACAAACCTATACATTATAATAGTAAGTTGTATCCGGGTTATATGGCCGGAGGAATGAATGCCCTGCTTGACGGATATCGTGGCGGACTCACATATTTGGATGGTCGTTGGCAAGGTTATCTGAATGACCTGGATTGCGTGATCGATATGGAAGAGGTGACTGATATCCACAAAGTCTCTGCCCGTTTCATGCAACTGATCGGTCCGGGAGTGTATCAACCGGCCAGTGTGGAGTTGCTAACTTCTGAAGATGGAACTAACTTCACTTCGCAAGGTATTATTCCGACTACTATTTCTAATAAAGATCCGGAACTTTCTTTCCAGGAATATACCTTCAGTGGTGACTGGAAAGCCCGTTATGTCCGTTTGAAAGCAGATGAAGCCAACAAGGGATTTATCTTTGTCGATGAAATTGTCGTATGGTAACTAAACAGTATATATTTAAATTATTAACTAAATAAATCAAGAATGAAGAAGCAAGTAATGAGCCTCCTGCTGTGTGGTAGCCTGATGGCGGCAGCACAACAGCCGGTAGATTATGTAAACCCTTTTATCGGGACGAGCAATTACGGGACGACGAATCCCGGCGCCATCTGTCCGCAGGGTATGATGAGTGTCACTCCATTCAATGTGATGGGATCGGAGAGTAACCGTTTCGATAAAGACAGCCAATGGTGGTCGACTCCTTATTCCTCCGACAACGATTTCTTTACAGGGTTTGCCCATGTAAACCTGAGTGGGGTAGGTTGTCCTGAACTGGGAAGTCTCCTGTTAATGCCTACATCCGGCAAATTGAATGTGGACTACAAGCAATACGGTAGTAAGTACAAAGATGAAACCGCCCATCCGGGATATTATAGCAATGTCCTGACCAAATACAATATTAAAGCTGAAGCAACAGCCAGTATGCGTACAGGATTGAGCCGTTTTACTTTCCCGAAAGGGCAGGGTAATATACTGCTTAATCTGGGTGAAGGACTAACAAACGAAACCGGAGCAACTGTCCGTATGGTCAGCGATACGGAGATTGAAGGAAGCAAGTTGCTGGGAACATTCTGTTATAATCCCCAGGCCGTTTTCCCGATCTATTTCGTTATGAAGGTAAGCAAAGCTCCCAAACAGATAGGATACTGGAAGAAACAACGTGAAATGAAGGGAGTAGAAGCCGAATGGGATATTTATTCCGGTAAATATAAACTCTATACCAAGTATAACCGTGAAATGAGCGGTGACGATATCGGTGTATGGCTTACCTATGATACAGAGGAAAATGAAGCCATCGAAGTAAAGATGGGTGTCTCTTTCGTCAGCATAGAAAATGCCCGTTTGAACATGAACACCGAGCAGCCCGATTTCAACTTTGAAAAGGTTAGAGCTGCTGCAAGCACGATGTGGAACAATGACCTGTCTCGCGTTAAAGTAGAAGGAGGCTCTAAAGATGATAAGACGATCTTCTATACAGCGCTCTATCACCTACTGATCCATCCGAATATCATCCAGGATGTAAACGGCGAATACCCGATGATGGAAAGTTTGAAAGTCGGTCATACGACAGGCAATCGCTACACAGTTTTCTCCTTGTGGGATACGTATCGTAATGTAAGCACGTTGATGACGCTGCTTTTCCCCGAACGTCAGTTGGATATTATTCGTACGATGGTCGATATGTATAAGGAAAGCGGCTGGTTGCCCAAATGGGAACTCTACGGACGCGAAACCCTGACGATGGAAGGCGATCCTTCCATACCTTATATAGTAGATGCCTGGATGCGCGGCCTGCGTGACTTCGATGTTGAAACAGCTTACGAAGCGATGCGTAAAGGAGCTACTACTCCCGGTGAGTTCAACCTGCTTCGTCCGGACAATAACGATTATATGAGTAAAGGATATGTTCCTCTGCGCGAACAGTATGATAATTCCGTTTCTCACGCACTGGAATATTATATTGCCGACTGGAACCTTTCCCAGTTTGCCAAAGCATTGGGAAAGAAAGAGGATGCCAAGTTGTTCCACGATCGTTCAATGGGTTATAAACATTATTATAGTAAAGAGTTCGGTACCCTTCGTCCGATCCTGCCTGACGGAACGTTCTATTCACCTTTCAATCCGAAACAGGGTGAAAACTTTGAACCCAACCCCGGTTTCCATGAAGGAAGTGCCTGGAACTATACATTCTATGTGCCTCACGATATCCCCGGACTGGTTAAGCTGATGGGCGGTCAGAAGAAGTTTGTCGATAAACTACAAATGGTATTTGACGAAGGTCACTACGATATGGCTAACGAACCGGATATTGCCTATCCTTACCTGTTCAGTTACTTTAAAGGTGAAGCATGGCGTACACAGAAAACAGTCCGCGAACTGTTAAGCAAGTATTACCATAACGCTCCTAACGGCCTTCCGGGAAATGATGACACCGGTACAATGTCTACCTGGGCTGTATTCTCTATGATGGGATTCTATCCAGCTTGCCCGGGAGATATGGATTACGTACTTACTTCACCGACCTTCAACAAGGTTACCATCGATCTGAACAAAAAGTTCTATCCGAAAGGTGAGTTGGTGATCGAGTCTATGCACCAGACTCCGGAAGATATCTATATAAAAGAAGTAACCGCCGGAGGAAAGAAGTTGAAAGGCTATACCATTTCTCAAGAAGAACTGGTGAATGCCGGAACACTCAAGTTTATTTTAGAAGATACGCATAAATAAACAAAGAGAAATAAGTAAAGCAAAAGCCCTGGGAAGAAACAAACTTCTCAGGGCTTTTTTTATTCATAAGCAGAAGTAGATGTCTGGTTTCAGAATGTAAATCTTCTAAAATTTTAAAATACTGCAAAATAATAATGACTAGAAAAAACGATCGTTTTTTCTAGTCATTATTATGTGCGCAAAGGTATTAAATATTTATTGAAATACAATATGACTGAAATTTTTTATTTAGCTATTTATTAAATACATAAGTTCAATTATTCAATATTACGCAATAATCAAGGATTAACTAAAATTATAAAAACAGGGTGACTAGAAAAAACGATCGTTTTTTTTAGTCACCCTGTTTTACAGCAAACACTAGTATATCAAGCCATTATGCGTAGTTGGTCAATTGGGACTGACGAACATCTGTGTGTAATGGTATTAAACTTAATCCGATGAATGCCAGGTATTTAATTGAATTGTTTTCTCATGTTAAATTCTTAAATCGATGGATAATCCTTTCTGTTGATCTATTTTTATCAATTCTCTCCACTTCTACGTCTCTAACCTTCCTGTGGTTTATATTAGGAACGGAGACTTCCAATCGCAATCTTTTCAATATATTATTCCTATCATTATCTTATAGTTTGATAAGTTTTTACTTCTGTCAGACTTATAAAGGTGTGATCAGACATTCAGCTTTTACAGAAACCGGAAGATTTGCTATCTCGTCTTTGATAAAAGTCTCATTATTATTTTTATCATTTCATCTCTTTTCTGATACCTATTCTTTGCATGAGCTAGTATTAGGAGCTGTTATCGATTTATTTCTGACATTCTCTATACTTATTATATCGCGTGCCCTCTTAATAGTATCGTATACAATCATAGTAAATAGTGTTTCTTCCGGTCAGGGGAAATTATTGATTTACCAGGGGAAGAATCTCACTTCCTTATTATTTGATTCTTCTTTATGTGATAAGCAAATGTTTCAGATGGAAGGTTTTCTCCGTTTTGGGGAGCGCCGATCATTGCGTATAGGAAAGTATAAGGTTTTTTCAATAAAGAATCAAATTGAGTTTAATCGTTTAGTAAATCAGAAAAACATTCGGGCTATTCTGTTCACAGACTATGCAATCGTAAAAGAGGAGAGTGAACGTCTGGTTCGCTATTGCGAAAAGAAAAAAGTCCGGATGCTGATGCTTCCTTCTATCGATGAACTGAAAAAAGGTAAAATAAACCTATGTAATTTACCGGAAGTACGTATTGAAGATCTTTTAGGCCGTGAAGAAATCTGTATTAATATGGATGAGATAGCAGCGTCTTTAAAAGGAAAAGTGGTATTGGTTACCGGAGCTGCCGGTTCGATAGGGAGTGAGCTTTGTCGTCAACTCTGTACATTCGGTTTGAAACAGTTGATCTTGTTTGATAGTGCTGAAACTCCCATGCATAATATACGTTTGGAATTGGAAGAGAAGTTCCCCGGGCTTGAATGCATCCCTATTATGGGAGACATTCGGATGGTTGATCGTGTAGAGTCCGTTTTCAAGCGTTTCTGTCCCCAATATGTATTCCATGCAGCTGCTTATAAGCACGTACCTCTAATGGAGGAAAACCCCTGTGAAGCAGTTCATACGAATGTGCATGGCACTCGTAATGTAGCAGATATGGCAGTTAAGTATGATGTGGAGAAATTTATAATGATATCTACTGATAAAGCTGTTAATCCTACAAATGTGATGGGGGCTTCCAAACGTCTGGCAGAAATCTATGTACAGAGTTTAAGTATCGCCATAAGCAAGGGCTTGCATCCCGGGAAAACTCGTTTTATCACGACTCGATTTGGGAATGTTTTGGGTAGTAATGGTTCTGTTATACCTCGTTTCCGTGAGCAATTAGTGAAAGGAGGCCCTTTAACGGTTACTCATCCGGATATCATTCGTTACTTTATGACAATCCCGGAAGCCTGTCGTTTGGTACTTGAGGCTGCTTTTATGGGAAAGGGCAATGAGATATTTGTTTTCGATATGGGAACACCTGTTAAGATCGCTGATTTGGCTCGTCGTATGATTGAACTGGCAGGTCTTACTCCCGGTGAAGATATTGAAATAAAATATACCGGTCTTCGTCCCGGTGAGAAACTGTATGAAGAGCTTTTGGCGACAAAAGAAAATACACTCCCTACGAATAACGCCAAGATATATTGTGCCCAGGTGAGAGAATATGATTATAATGCTATTTGTACACTCTTGAGTCCTTTAATCGCTTTTGCAATAAAAGTTGATAAAATGGAAACAGTTAGATATATGAAAGGGATTATACCGGAATTTAAGAGTAAGAATTCGGAGTATGAGGTGTTGGATAAGGTTGAATAATATCTTGCTGATATTTTTTCCCTCCTTATTTGTTTTCAGGAAGCTCCCGGTGGCAGGTATTACCATCCGTGTGATCAATAATCACTTCGAAACAACAAGCGTTAATTCCTATAGCGGTATAATCACTGCGCCAGGGAAAGATTTGAAAATTCGGATGAAAGCAATTCGAAATCGTTGAAAGGTCGTGAATGCTATTCTCTGGAAACATCTTATAGCGATCATAATATGGTAGTTTGGAAAGGAATTATAAATTAATCTATTTTATAATGAAAATTGCAGTAGCAGGAACAGGTTATGTCGGTCTTAGTATAGCCACACTTTTGGCGCAGCATCATCAAGTGGTGGCAGTCGATGTTATCCCTGAAAAAGTGGATATGCTGAATCGTAAAGAGTCACCAATTCAAGATGAATATATCGAGAAATATTTGGCAGAGAAACCATTGAATTTGACTGCAACGCTTGATGGAGCGAAAGCTTATCAAGAAGCAGAATTTGTAGTTATTGCAGCACCTACCAATTACGATCCGGTCAAAAACTATTTTGATACGCATCATATCGAAGATGTGATCGATTTGGTGTTAAGCGTCAATCCTAATGCGGTCATGGTGATTAAATCCACCATTCCGGTTGGTTATTGCCGTAGCCTGTATGTCAAGTATGCACGTAAGGGCATAAAGAAGTTCAACCTGCTGTTTTCACCGGAATTTCTTCGTGAAAGCAAAGCACTCTATGACAATCTTTATCCAAGCCGTATAATTGTAGGCTATCCCAAAATAATTAGCAACGATCAATTTGGAGAAGAAAACGAAGCGATCAAAGCTATTGCCGATATCCCTGCACTGGAAAAGGCCGCTCATACATTCGCCTCTCTTTTAGAAGAAGGAGCTATCAAAGAAGATATCCCCATACTTTTTATGGGAATGAAAGAGGCAGAAGCGGTAAAGCTTTTTGCTAATACCTATTTGGCTTTGCGTGTCAGTTATTTTAATGAATTGGATACATACGCCGAAGTCAAAGGTTTGGACTCAAAGGCAATCATCGAAGGTGTAGGCCTTGACCCGCGTATCGGAACACACTACAACAATCCATCTTTCGGCTATGGCGGTTACTGCTTGCCTAAAGACACCAAACAACTATTGGTAAACTACCAGGATGTTCCTCAAAATATGATGACGGCTATTGTAGAGAGTAACCACACGAGAAAGGATTTCATAGCCGACCAAGTTTTGTCTAAAGCCGGATATTATGGTTATAGTGAACAAAACAACTATGACAAGACCCAAGAGAAAGAATGTATCATTGGAGTTTATCGTTTGACAATGAAGTCCAATTCGGATAATTTCCGGCAAAGTGCCATTCAAGGCATCATGAAACGTATTAAGGCGAAAGGTGCAATTATTGTAATTTACGAACCGGCAATGCAGGACGGTGAGACTTTCTTCGGTAGTCAAGTGGTGAACGATTTAGCGAGATTTAAAGAAATGAGTCATGCTATCATTGCTAATCGTTATGATAGTTGTTTGGATGATGTGAAAGAGAGAGTCTATACTCGTGATATTTTTCAAAGAGATTAGTCTTAAGGGCAAGGTTTACTAAAAGTAAAATCTAACACGAATGACAAAAAAATGCAGGAATGGGAAAAGAACCTCTTTATTCCTCAATATAATAGTCTTCAAACATGTCTTCAACATACGCTCCTGAGGTATTTCTATCATAAAAAGTAATTGAGTACTTATGCTTTTCGAAACATTAAACTGAATACTCTAATTAATTTCAATGACAGATCAATCATATAACAAACGTATAGCAAAGAATACTATTTTTCTCTATTTTAGGATGTTCCTAATAATGGGAGTTAATCTGTATATATCGCGTGTATTGCTATCTTATTTAGGAATTGAGGATTATGGTATTTACAATATAGTTGGTGGACTTGTTATTATGTTTTCTTCTCTTTGTGGATCACTAGGAGGGGCTACTTCTAGATATATTACTATTGAATTAGGACGGAGAAACAGTGAAAGGCTAAATCGTATTTTTAACGCTGCTCTGTTAGCACATGGTGCGATCGCTATATTGATAATAATTTTATGTGAGACAGTTGGCCTTTGGTTGTTTTATAACAAATTAGTTGTTCCTGAAGCAAGAATAGAGGCTGCTTTTTGGACTTTCCAAATATCAATAATAACAACCTTTTTCTCTTTAACTCAAACACCTTATAACGCATGTATAATAGCGCATGAAGAGATGAAGATCTATGCGTATATGGGTTTAGCGGAGGCATTACTCAAATTGGCAATCGTTTATGCGTTACTAATTTCTCCTTTTGACAAATTAGTTTTCTATGCGTTATTATTATGTGTTGTTCAAATAGCGGTGATGTTGGCTTATAGGTTTTATTGTAGACATTTTGCGGAATGTAGATTATATTTTCGTTGGGATATAGCTTTGTTTAGAGAACTATTTGCTTACGCCGGTTCAGACATGATTGGAATTATTGCTGTGTTGGCGCAAGGGCAGGGGCTGAATTTACTTTTGAATATGTTTTTTGGTCCAGTAGTTAATGCGGCACGAGCTATCGCTTATCAAGTGCAAGGGGCAGTTTCACAGTTTTCTAATAACTTCTTTACGGCAGCTCGTCCTCAGATCATCAAACTGTATGCGGAAGGGAAAATAGATGAGATGATGTGCTTGGTATATCGTAGTAGTTGGATATCCTTCTATCTATTGTTGATGATCTCGCTACCACTTTGTCTTGAGCGTGACTTTGTGTTGTCTTTGTGGTTGGGAGTATATCCAGACTATACGGGTTCATTTTTGATTCTTATCATGATACTTTGTTTAATTCAGTCTTTGAAAATGCCTAGAAGTGTGGTCTTTCACGCTACAGGTTATATTTTACGTTCCAATGTGATGGTCGGTTTAATGCTTTGTGCCGCATTTCCATTAGCTTATGCATTTTTGAAATTTGGAGGTTCTCCCGAGTCTGTATTTTGGGCGGCAAATATTAGTTTGGTTTTGTCTGAATTCGTGAGTGTATATTTATTAAAACGTTATATAGCTTTTTCAATAAAGAATTATCTGTTTAATATTCATGGTCGTTGTCTTATTGTCTCTGTTCTATCTTCTTTAATTGTTTATTGTGTATATAGAGAGTTTGATGCAGGATTTATAAGGCTGGTATCTATTTCTTTTTTTTCATTGGTTGTAGTCGTGTTATTAGCATATACGATTGGTATAGACTATCAACTTCGTCAAAGAATAAATAATGTTGTTTTATCTAAATTGAAAAAGTGATTATCTAAATTAAATTGTTATGCAAATTAAAATATCTCCAGCTTCTGTTGTAACAGAATCGGATGTAACCAAAGTTTTAATACCTCTTCAAATAGTAGGAAGAGAATCGTTGTTGTGGTTTTCATTTCCATCCGATTATGAGCAATTTCTGACAGTGTCTGTATCTGATAGCATAATCGTAGGGCTGTTACTTTATGCAATGGAAAGAGGATATACTATTGTTTCTGATATTCCTGTCTCATACGACTTATTATTAAAATTGAATAAGTATTTGATGCCATTCCTTTGTAAAATTAACACTAATCTAAAACCAATTCGGATTGAAGCGAAATCGAGTGTTGAACAATTTTCAGGAAAACATGTGGGGACTGGTATTTCATGCGGAGTCGATTCTTTAAGTACTATCATTTATCATGGGATTGATGAGCAAGTTGCAGAATCTAGAGTCGATACTCTTGCCTTGTTTAATACTGGTTATTATGGTCATGAGGATAATAACTCCGATCGTTATAAAGAGTATTTATCTCAATCAATATCTTTTGCAAATAAGCATGGTTTTAAGTTCTTTTCTTTAGATTCGAACATTAGTAATATCACACAGTATGATTTTTTATCAGCGCATACTTATTTGACCTGTTCGACTTTGTTTTTGTTCCAAAACTATTTTCGGACTTATTATTATGCGTCTGGATATCCTGTCTTTGATTTTAAAGCAGAATTTTCAGACCCGGCATACTACGATGTGTTTTTATTAAGTTGTATTTCTACTCGATCATTAGAAATTCTATCGTCTTGTTCAACAATGACACGTGTGGAAAGAACAGCCTTGATTCGAACAAAACCGGAAATACTGGAGTCTTTATATGTTTGTTTGAGTGGAAATCCTGGTATAAATTGTTGTAAATGTGAAAAATGTGTACGTACTATGTTAGCTTTAGAGGCGACAGGTGGTCTTGACAATCTTCGATTTAGCTATGATCGGGAAATTTATTTGAAGTATCGGATACGTTATTATGCATACATGTTACGACATCGAAAGAACAATATTTTTTACAAAGAAATCTATGATGCCTTAAAGCTTTCGAATGTCCCAATTCCATTGGCTAGTTGGTTCTGTTTTATTCCTTGTTCGTTTGAAGTTCGAAATTGGATTAATTCTTTTTCTAAAACGTCTGTTGGTACATGGTTGAGACATGTGTATAAAACAATACGTCATAAATAACACTTGTATTTTAATTGCTATGATACATCTTATAAATAAGCAAGACTGTTGTGGTTGCAATAGCTGCGTGCAGTGTTGTCCTAAATCTTGTATTACGATGCGAGAGGATGAGGAGGGTTTTCTTTATCCGTATGTAGATGAGAGTACTTGTGTGAATTGTGGATTGTGTGAAAAAGTCTGTCCAGTCATATCTCAAGAGAAGGAGCGTAAGCCTATAAGTGTTTATGCCGCAAAGAATAAGAATGATGAAATTCGCAAACAAAGTTCGTCAGGTGGTGTCTTTACTGTTTTAGCGGAAGAAATCATAAAGGAAGGTGGAGTTGTATTTGGCGCTCGTTTTGATGAAAAGTGGAAAGTGGTACATGATTATACCGAAACAATAGAGGGGCTTTCTGTTTTTCGTGGAAGTAAATATGTGCAGAGTCGGATGGAAGATAACTTTAAGAAGATCCAGTATTTTTTGAAAAAGGGTCGAAAAGTTCTTTTCTCAGGTACACCTTGTCAAATAGCAGGATTGAAATGTTTTTTGCACAAAGAATACGATAATTTATTGACTGTGGATTTTATCTGTCACGGTGTGCCCAGTCCGGGCGTGTGGCGAGAATATCTGAGTGAGGAAATCGCACGTCAGTGCGACGGAAAAAATACAGTTTTGTCTCACCCTAATGATAAAAATAGAGATGTTAATATAGAGAGTATTTCGTTTAGGGACAAACGATTAGGTTGGAAAAAATTCAGTTTTGCTCTCACCCTCTCCGTGTCTGATAGACACGGAGAAAAAAATTCAGTTTTGCTCTCAGAACCTCTAAACAAAAATATTTTCATGAGAGGTTTCTTGGCAGATCTTTATTTGCGCCCAAGTTGTTATGCCTGTCCGGCTAAATGCTTCAAGAGCGGTAGTGATATCACGATCGGTGATTTTTGGGGAATTGAAAGGGTGATGCCTGAGATAGATGATGATAAGGGAATGAGTGTGGTGATGATGAATACAGAGAAAGGAATAGCTTGTTTTCAGAAGATAGATGTTGATTGTTATTTGACTAAATATGAGCATGTTTTGCGTTATAACTCTGCTATTGAAAGATCTGTTAGTTCGATAATAAAAAGAGAATATTTTTATTCGGAGAAGGGAAGTACATTAACTAAAAGAGTTGAGAAATTAACTCGTTTGGAGTATAAACAACAATTTAGGGTGACCTTGAGTCGTTTGTTTGGCAAAAGGGTGAAACACTTTATCAAAATTCATATCCTAAGTAATTTTAAATCATGAGAATAGGAATATTAACTTTTCATTGGGCAACCAACTATGGTGCCGTATTGCAATGTTTTGCACTGCAAACATATTTAGAGCAACTTAATGTAGAAGTGAAAGTAATCAATTATAAGCCAAGGAAGTATGATGAGACATTCTATGATTTTGTTAGATATAGAAAGTTTTTTCATTTGAGTAGCTATATTCAAACATTAAAAAAAGAAAAATCTCTTTCGCTATTTCGTGCTAATAATTTACATCAAACGCATAGAGTCTATTCCTATAATGAATTTTCTTCTATATCTAATGAATTTGATGTTATAATTGTCGGTAGTGATCAGGTGATGAATCCTTATTTTTTAAGATTTGGAGAAGGTAAAGGTGTCACTCCTGCTTATTTTTTAGCTTTTCCTTTTGCTGGAAATAAAGTAGCTTATGCGGTTAGTTTTGGTTGTGTGGAATATCCAGAACGAGAACGCAGTATTGTGGCAAAATATATTAAGGATTTTAAAATGATAAGCGTGCGTGAATCTACAGGTATTGATATCGTGAAGTCTATGGGGGTGGAAAATGCAGTGTTAGTTCCTGATCCAACTTTATTAATGGATTCTCAGTTTTATCACAATTTGGTTGATCTAAATAGTAAATTTGTTAATCAACTCTATATTTATAGTTTTTTTATTCGTAATATTTCGGAACGGAAAGAGCAACTTAATCTTGCAATGAGGAATGAAAATGTTGTTTGGAATAATGATGATGGGAATTATTCGCTTCATGCATGGCTTGCTAAGATTAAGCATGCCGAGTTTGTTGTAACAGACTCTTTCCATTGTATGGTGATGTGTCTTAAGTTACATAAACCCTTTGTTATAATAACAGATCTCGAAGGAAAAGTAGGAATGAATGATCGATTCTATACTCTTTTAGGATATCTTAAATTGGAATCATTGCTTTTACATAAAAAACAATTGTTTAATTTGACTCGTGTTCGGTCTATGAAGTATAATTGGGATAGCATTGATAAGCTATTGTTTGATTATAATCAGAGTGGCATAGACTTTTTAAATATGGTTGTATCATGATTAAGAAAAAGATATTATGGATGACTAATGTGCGTTTTACAACATCTAATATAAAAGTAACAGGCACTTGGCTTCAACCATTGGCTGAATCTATTAATAATGTTGAAGGTTTTGAAATATATCATATTGTAACAGGTAATGAACAGATAGTTACTAAAGAAAATGTAAAAGGTATAGAACAGTATGTTCTTCCTAATAGGAAGAAAAGGTATGGAACTCAGATTCCCAACAAACAGACCTGTATAGAAGTGAAAGAACTGATTAAAGTGATTGATCCAGATTTGATACATGTCTGGGGAACAGAGTCTATATGGGGTTATATGAAGAAAAGTGGAGTGTTTGGAAATCGTAAGGCACTCTTGGATATGCAGGGTTTTATGCGATCTTGCTATGAATCATATTATGGGGGATTAAAATTTTCTGAAAGGATACAATGTTACGGGATAAAAGAATTTATAAAGCCATCGTTGTCTATTTATGCTCAGAGAAGAAAATTTAAGAAATGGGCATCTGTAGAAGAAGAAATATTGAAGTCATTCGACTTTATAAGTTATCAATCTGATTGGATTAAAAATAGAATTAGTGAATACTCATTAAAAACGGAAATGTTTCCTACAAAGATTATTTTAAGAAAAGACTTTTATTGTTCTAATTGGGTTCCAACTTTAAATTCTTCTCCTGTCCTATTTACAATATCATCAGGATCTGTCTCATATAAGGGAATACATATACTCATAAAAGCATGTAATGTAATACATAAATATTATCCATGTTTCAAGTTGAAGATTGCAGGGAATTTTATGTCTTCGAAATTTGGAATGAAGAATGGTTATGATATATTCCTAAAGAAGCTTATAAGTAAATATCGTCTTTCGGAAAACATCCTATTTTTAGGATCACTTTCAAGTGAAGAAATAATAAAGGAACAACTATATTCAGATGTTTGTGTTATTCCAAGTTTTGTGGAATCCTATTGCTTGGGAATGGCTGAAGCTATGGCTATAGGCTTGCCTACTGTAGCGTCTTATGTCGCTGCACTACCTTGTATAGCAATGGATAAAAAAGAAGCCTTGTTTTATAACAGCTTGGACTATGTGGACTGTGCCATGAAAGTAATACAGCTTTTTGAGAATAAAGAATTAGCTATTGAATTATCTAAAAATGGAAAATCCAGAAGAATGAAAGATAATGATTTGTTGGAAGTCATAAATACGCAAATTGATATATATAAAAATATATTGATTTAAAAGTGATGTTTATATTATGTATCTTGTTATTTTTACTTCATTTGTAGCCTTATTACTAACTTTTTTAGAGTCTAAGAAAATCATGCGTAATGGCATGAAGTGGGGGGTTGTTTTGGTTACTTTCCTTGGTTGTGTTCATTATGACTATGGAAATGATTATATGTCATATTTAAACATTTATAGGGATGTTACTCGATACGATTTTGATTTGAATGGAATTCTTTCCAAAGTGTATTTCCGAGAACCTGGATGGGCTCTACTTTGTTGGCTTTTTAAACCAATAGGTGGTTTCTTTGTAATGGTGGCTGTATTAAATATTATACAGAATAGTATTGTATATCATTTCATTCTTCGGGAAGTTGATAAGGCTTGGTGGCCTATGGCGATTTTTGTGTACCTGTTTTCTACAAGTTATTATTTGATGTCGTTTTCGATGATGAGACAGGAATTTGTGATAATTGTATTTTTGGGTTTGTGGAGGTATATCAAGAGTCGGAAATGGTGGATTGCACTTGCGATTCTTTATTTGTGCACATTTGTACATATATCTGCATTAGCACTTCTTCCTTTTGCTTTTTGGGGATTTATGCCAATGGAGAAAGGTGAATTTATTGGTATTGTTTATCTTGTTTTTTTGTTATTATTATGGTTTGGGCAGGATTTTACTAGAGAAATTTTTATAATGTCGATGAATAGTGAAGATGTTGTTAAATATGCAGATGCATATGGAAATAGTACGAATACGATAAAAATAGGAGTCGGTTTTGTCTTAAACTTGATACCGATTATTCTATCATTGCTTTTCCTTTTTAAAAAGAAAAAGCAATATACAGTGGAAGAACGTCAATTAGTAGCTTTAGCAATTGTTGCTAATTTAATTATACCATTTACTTCAATTATTCCATTAGTAGGAAGATTAAGTATGTATTTTAGTGTTTATAATATAGCTGCATGCCCTTTGATTTATGGAAATATAGAGAGAAAGGACTTGCGTTTTGTTTTAGCGGGTATTATGATCTTTATGTTGTCATATGATTATGTGTTATTTTTTTATAATCCTGTTTGGGAGGAAAAGTATTCGGAGTTTCATACAATTTTTCCTCTGATATTAAATCAATAATACTTAGACCGGTAATTATAGATAAATATATATGAATAAAAGTAAAATTCTTTACTTGTCTGCCTTGTCATCAGAAAAATTGATTAAGGAAGAGTTTGATAAAACAGGAAGAAATCCAGGTTTTGCTGTACAAAAGTTCAGTAGGCTTCTTGTTAAAGGGCTTATTGAAAATGGAGTTGGTGTATTGGCTCTTTCAAATCCACCTTGTTTGTTTTCTGCGAAAAAAGGAAATATTTTCTTAGGAGGAGACGAAATGGAGAATGGGATATGTTATAAATATATTCCTTATATTAATGTACCGTTATTAAAACATTTGTGTCTTTCCTTGTATACATTTTTTTATGTCTTATTTTGGGGAGGAATCAATAGGAAAGATAAATTTATTATTTGTGATGTGCTTTCTATCAGTATTTGTATGGGGGCATTGATCGCATCTAAAATAAATAGGATTAATAGTGTTGGTGTTGTTACAGATATCTATGGGATGATGCTTAGTGGTAATATTAATTTATTGGCAAAATTAGCAGCAAAAATTAATGATTGCTATGTCACATCATTCAATAAATATATTCTTTTAACAGAGCAGATGAATGAATTGGTAAATTCAAAGAAGAGACCTTTTATTGTTATGGAGGCACTTTGTGATAGCTCTTTATTAAATGAATCTATAGATAATAGTGGTAAGAAACATCCTCGTACTGTGATTTATGCTGGAGGTTTGTATAAGAAGTATGGTCTGAAGATGTTGGTTGAAGGATTTATAAAGGCAAATGTTGAAAACTCTTTATTATTGTTATATGGAACAGGTTCGTATGTCGAAGAATTGAAGCAGGTATGTAAATCACATTTAAATGTCGAATATAGAGGAGTAGTTCCTAATGAGATTGTTGTAGCGGAGGAATTGAAAGCTTCGATATTGGTGAATCCTCGTTTCACAACAGAAGCGTTTACCAAATACTCATTTCCATCAAAAAATATGGAGTATATGGCATCAGGTACTCCTTTGTTGACAACAAAACTTCCCGGTATGCCTAAAGAGTATTATCCCTATGTTTTTCTTTTAGAGAAAGAAACAATAGATGGATATGCAACTGCTATTAGAAAAGTCTTATCCTATTCAGAACAAGAACTTATAGATTTTGGCAGGAAAGGGCGTGAGTTTGTATTGAAAAATAAAAATAATATAAAGCAAGGAAGGCGAATCTTGGATTTTTTAATAAGTGAAGTGTGAAAAAAGTATTTATAAGTTTATGATATTTTAATTGGCAATATGAATGGTGAATTCTGCTTAATATATAATTACGCCCAGCATTATAGAACTGAAATATTTCAGGCTATTGATATGGAATTTAATTGTGATTTCTTTTTTGGGGATAGTTATTTGGATGTTAAGAAGATGGATTATTCTCTTATCAAACGAGGAAAGGTGTTTGAGGTACACAATTATTATTTTGGACCTATTATTTATCAGACTAATGTTATTTCTTTATTGCGAAAATATAATATATTTTTAATGACTGGAGATACTCATGCTATTTCCACGTGGATTTTCTTGATTTATTCACGTTTTTTCAAACGTAAGAAAATTTATTTTTGGAATCATGGTTGGTATGGTAAAGAGCCTATAATTCAAACTTTATTAAAAAAAATATTTTATGGAATGGCTACAGGCATATTTGTTTATAGTCATTATGCTAAAAACTTAATGATAAAAAATGGTATTCCTGTAGAAAAAATACATGTGATTCATAACTCTCTTGCATATACTAAACAATTGAAAGTACGAGAACAATTGAAAGAACTACCAATATATAGAAAGCATTTTAATAATAATAATTTTAATTTAATATTTGTAGGACGTTTAACTCCAGTAAAAAAATTAGATTTAGCACTTCATGCAATAGCTATATGTTTAAAGCAAGGTAGAAAATATAATTTAACTTTCATTGGTGACGGTGAAATGATGAACAATTTAAAAAAACTTACAAAAGAACTTGGATTAGAACAAAATGTGTGGTTCTATGGAGCATGTTACGATGAGCAGGTTTTGGGGAATTTGATATATAATGCAGATCTTTGTGTCGCTCCAGGTAACGTTGGGTTAACAGCTATGCACACAATGGTATTTGGGTGTCCTGTAATAACTCATAATGATTTTAAATGGCAAATGCCAGAATTTGAAGCTATACAAGTAGGAAAAACGGGTTGCTTTTTTACGTATGGTAATCTTAATTCATTAGTCACTCAAATTAATCAATGGTTTGATTCTAATAGGAATAAACGTGAAGAAATACGTAATAACTGCATGTCAGAGATAGATAATAATTGGACTCCTAACTTTCAAATGGAAGTATTTAAAAAATATATAAAAGTCGATTAATATGCAATTGAGTTATATCTATGCCAAGATATTTAAGAAATTCATACGAGGTAAGGCTATAATAAATAGTCAGATAGATAAAACGACAAAAGTTAATTCGGGATGTAGCATTGTAAACTCTACTATTGCACATTACAATAATATTGGGTATGATAATGAAATTAATAATGCTGTAATAGGTAGTTTTTGTAGTTTTAGTGATCATGTTTTTATTGGTGGAGATGAACATCCTTTAGACTGGGTTAGCACGTCACCTGTTTTTGAGAATGTAAAACATAGTGGACCTGCATGCAAATTTTCGCTTTTTGATCTTCCTCCTCAAAAGAAAACAATCATTGAAAATGATGTATGGATTGCGCATAATGCATGTATAAAAGCTGGTGTTATTATTGGAACTGGAGCTGTGATTGGAACTGGAGCTGTTGTAACTAAAGATGTACCTCCTTACGCTATAGTTGCAGGGGTTCCAGCTAAGATAATACGTTATCGATTTAATGAAGAAATTATAAGAAAACTCCTTGATTCAGAATGGTGGAACTTGACAGATAAACAATTAAAAAAGATTGCTCTCTACATTACAGATCCTCTTCGTTTTATAGAAGAAGTAAAAAAAGTGAAATGAATTCCACAATAAATAAAATTGTCTTAATAACGGATACTTTCCAATGGTCTTTTGACGGATATAAACTTTTGCAATGTTCAGTTATTGATAAATCTGAGAAATATATAGGTCAAATTTTAGATAAGTACTCTTATTTATCTAAAATCACTTTTACTCGGCGTCTTCTTCGAGCTGAAATTACAGGTTTATATCTTCTTGAAAATAAAAGCATGATTGCTATAGCAAAGAAGGGATTATTTAGATGTCCACCTAATGGTGGTGATTTCTATAAAGTATTATCTATCTATAGAGGATCAAAACCTTTGAATTTATGTATATTACCAAATGGACATATCTTTTGGGGAGAGTATTTTCAGAATGTGGATAAAGAATCCGTTCATATATATGGTTCTGTGGATAATGGACAGACATGGAATATCGTATATACTTTTCCTACTGGGGGTATTAATCATGTACACGGGGTATTTGAGGATACCTATACAGGGTGGATATGGGTATTGACTGGTGATCGTGAAAATGAATGTATCATTGGATATTCAGAAGATGAATTTCAGTCTTTTCGTGAAGTGTTTCGTGGTGGGCAAGAGTATAGGAGTTGTCAGTTGTTCTTTTATAAAGATTTTATTGTTTATGCCACTGACTCTCAGTATATAGAAAATGAAATTCGTGCGATTAATCGAAAGACACTTGAGATTACGACTTTAGTGAAAATTCAAGGATCAGCCATTAAAGGAGGCCAAACTGGTGATGTTTCGTATTTGTCTACAACTATTGAGCCTTCGGATGTAAATAAGGATAAATACTCTCATATTTGGATTACCAAAGATGGGAAAAATTGGGAGGATGTATATAAAGCGAAAAAAGATAATTGGCCTTCTATATTTCAGTTTGGTACGTTTGAGTTTCCACAAAATGCTTACTGCAATGGGAAACTATGGTTTAGTGGAAGGGCTTTGAAGGGGTTTGACGGAAAATCAACATGCATAGAAATATGAGAATACTGTTAGTAACACAATACTTCTATCCGGAAGTGTTTAAAAGCAATGATCTGGCTTTTGAATTAGCAAGACGTGGACATCATGTGGATGCATTGGTGGGTATTCCCAATTATCCGGAAGGAAAATATTTCAAAGGATATGGATTGTTCAAAAAACGACATGAGGTTATTAATGGCGTAAATGTTTATCGTTGCTTCCAAGTTCCAAGGGGAAGAGGAGGATGGCGGTTGCCTATCAATTACTTTTCGTATGTGATAAGCGGCTGTTTGTGGGTACTTTTTTTCTTCGCTTGGAGAAAGAAGTATGATTGTATCATAGGGCATGAACCTTCACCTATATTTCAGGCTTATCCGGCTTTATTATTACGGAAATTGAGAAAGACTCCTTTTTATTATTGGATTATGGACTTATGGCCGGATGCTATGATGTCGGGTGGAGGAGTCAAGAACAAGCGGCTGCTTGGTTTTATTGATAAGCTCGTGAAAGGAATATATAGGCAGACGGATAAAATTCTTATTACCAGCAAGCGATTCCGCGAGCCGATTGCAGCCAAAGGTGATTTTGCTGATAAAATTATCTATTTCCCTAATTGGAGTGATGATATTCTGAATATGCCACAAGATTATGATATACCTCTGTTGCCAGACGGATTCAGAATAATGATAGCAGGTAACTTAGGCAAGTCCCAAAATCTTGAAGCAGTAACAGAAGTTATGCTTGGATTGAAAGATGTTCCAGAAGTGAAATGGATTTTTGTCGGTGGTGGGTCACGAAAAGATTGGTTGGAACAATTTATTCAAGAAAATGGACTTAAAGATAGAGCCATTTGTGTAGGGCAGTACCCTTTTAAAGCGATGCCGGCATTTTTTAAACGAGCTGATGCCATGCTTGTAACTCTCAGGGCAGGATTTTCTCATTTAGAGGTCGTTGTTCCAGCTAGACTTCAATCATATATGTCTGCAGGAAGGCCTGTATTGGCTATGATTGGATGTGGTGGAGCAGACATTATAGAGGAAAGTAAATGTGGTTATGCAGTAGCCGCTGGAGATTCTGTTACTTTGATTGAGCTAATAAAAGGAAAAGTTTTAACCAATAAGGCTGCTTTTGAACAAATGGGGCAGAATGGACGTGATTATTATGATAAAAATTATCGTTTGGATATGTGTATTGATAATTTGGAAAGAATAATTGGTGCTAGATAATTATGAGGAGTGAACAAAAGAAATTAAGTACGACCTATAAAGTGTTACGGGCTCTTGGATTTAATTATTCCGAGGAGGCTTATGGTTATGTAACTGTGGGGGAATTGTTAGGAAAGGTGTTTGGTAACGTCTACAAAAAACGTTTAGAGAAGATGATGGATTGGCCAATTCTTCAGCCAATAAATCCTCGTGGTCTACGCCCTTTGATTTTGAAACGTTTGGGATGTAAGGTCGGAAAAGGTTGTTTTATAGGAGAATATGTACGTGTGGATTTAGGACATGCAGATATGATTACATTGGAGGATAATGTGAGCATTGCAAGTGGAAGTCGTTTGCTGTGCCACCAACGTGATTTTTCAGACTATTGTGTAGGTGATGATTATATGCAGTTAGGATATACAATCAAGCCTATCATACTAAAAAAGGGATGTTTAATAGGTATGGGAAGTTTTGTGATGCCAGGGGTTACAATTGGTGAAGGAGCAATCGTGGGAGCTGGTAGCATGGTGACAAAAGACATTCCTGCGTGGACAGTAGCTGTAGGAAGACCTGCAAAAGTTATTCGTCAAATTCCCATACGTAATTAAATCTTAATTTATAAAGTATACGAACTTATACACGATAAAATAAGAATATAACTATTATAAATGTGATGAAAAAAGTACTTATTACGGGAGCTGGTAGTTATATTGGCACGAAGGTGGAGGAATGGTTGAAACGAACACCCGATTTGTTTCAAGTGGAAGCTGTTGATACGATGAACGATCATTGGAAAAAGGTCGATTTCTCCAAATATGACGTGGTATATAATGTGGCTGGAATCGCTCATGTGAAGGCAACAAAAGGTGATGAGCCGTTATATTATGCTGTGAATCGGGATATGGTAATTGAAATAGCCAAGACCGCAAAAGCGGCTGGTGCCAAACAGTTTATTCACATGAGTTCGATGATTGTATACAAAGAGGTTAAGACTTTGGATGGCAAACGAATTCATAAAGATACTGTACCTGCCCCGAACGGTTTTTATGGTGATTCAAAACTACAAGGAGAGGAAGGTGTTCGTGCTTTAGCTGATGAAAAATTCAAAGTTTGCATCATACGTCCTCCTATGATATATGGATTAGGATGTAAAGGTAATTTTCCGAAGTTGATTTGGCTCTCACAGAAAACACCCGTATTCCCTGCATGGCACAACAGAAGGAGTATGCTTTATATTGACAATCTCTGTGAGTTTGTCAAACAGTTGATTATTCATGATATAAATGGCATTGTCTATCCGCAGAATGCGGAATACTCTGATACGGTGGAGATTGTGCGTTATTATGCAAAAGCGAATGGGAAAAAGTTATGGATAACGAGTTTGTTCAATCCTATTATTTGGTTGTTTGGTAACCATGTGAGGGCTTTGGGAAAGATGTTTTCGGATAGCACTTATGATATGGAAATGAGTCAATATAATTTTGATTATCAGATAGTATCATTCAAAGACTCTTTGGCAGGATTAGAAATAGGGGAAAGGAATGGAATTGCAAAATAAATACGTGCTAAAAAAGTATCTGATTCAAATAAAGGAACAAATCAACATTTTTAGATTTTTTTTGTAGAATATGATATACAATATTTTGAAACGAATCTTTGATTGTGTATGTGCATTGATCGGTATTATTGTCACATCACCTTTTTGGTTAATAGCTATTGTGGGTATCTTGTTGTCGGATTGGGGACCTGTCTTTTATATAGCAACACGCATAGGTAAGAATAATAAACCTTTTAAAATGTATAAATTCCGTTCCATGAGAGTGGCTAAGGTTGTAACTGAAGCTTCATTGCGTCCGGATGAAGATCGAATCTTTCCGTTTGGTCATTTTATTCGTAAGGTGAAGATTGATGAGTTGCCTCAGTTGTTGAATATTTTGAATGGTTCTATGTCGATTGTCGGGCCTCGTCCTGTTGCACAAGATCAGTTTGAAATGTTTCGTTATGGGAAATGGGATGAGGCGGCTAAGGTTCCCGTGGGGCTGAGTGGCCCGGCTGCTCTCTATGATTTTATCTATGGTGATCAGATTACGGATGAGAAGGAATACATGGAGAAAGTCTATCCTACACGTCGTGAATTGGAATATACATACGTGCAGAAAGCCGGTATCTTCTACGATTTGAAGATGATTGTTTATACGGTCATCTGTATTATCTATGCTCTTTTAGGAAAGGAATGTACATGGATATTGAAGGAGTTGATTGAGGATGCAAAAGAAACGATGAATAAATGAAAAATAAAATACAAGAGTTATGAAATATCTTTTAGTAGTTGCGCATCCCGATGATGAGGTATTAGGAGTCGGTGCGTCTATCTATAAGTGGTCACGCGAGGGAAATATTGTGGATGTGGCCATTATGAGTACGGAGGCTAAAGCACGAGCTTTCCGTCCTGAAGATAAGGAATTGGATGATGATTTGAATGCATCTGCGAATTTTTTAGGTATACATAAGAAGTTTGAAGCTACTTTTCCTAATATCGAGATGAATACGGTGCCACATTTGAAATTGGTACAGTTTATAGAAAGTGCCATTCGGAAGAGTGAACCGGACATTATTATTACACATCATCCGGCAGACACTAATAATGATCATCTTCAAACTTCAATGGCTTGTCAGGAGGCTATACGTCTGTTTCAGCGTCAACCTATGATGAAGTGTGTGAAGGAGTTTTGGTATATGGAAGTACCTTCTTGCACCGAATGGGCAATCAATGATGCTATGAACTTGTTTCGTCCAAATTGTTATGTGGAGGTCGAAAAAGAAGGTGTTGATGCTAAATGCAAAGCTCTAGGTATGTATAGAGGGGTAATGCGTCCCTATCCGCATCCTCGTAGTGGTGAGTATATCACCGGATTGGCTACGATTCGTGGAAGCCAGTGGGGGTGTAAATATGCAGAAGCGTTTCAAGTGGTTCTTAGAAGATATTGAACGGAATACTTAAGAGATCAAACTTTCAAACATATAAATTTATCTGTTGTTTTCTTTAGCTAGAAAAACAGAATTTCAATCAATATATATATATATGTCAGTATTCAAAGACAAAACCCTCCTAATCACCGGCGGTACCGGTTCTTTCGGTAATGCCGTTCTTCGGCGTTTCTTGGATTCCGATATCAAAGAAATCCGAATCTTTAGCCGAGATGAAAAAAAGCAGGACGATATGCGTCACGCTTTACAAAATCCTAAAGTGAAATTCTATATTGGGAATGTGCGTAATAAAACATCTGTGGATGTTGCTATGCGCGGTGTGGATTATGTGTTTAGTGCCGCAGCATTAAAGCAAGTCCCCAGTTGCGAATTCTTTCCGATGGAAGCTACCCGTACAAATGTGGAAGGGACGGAGAATGTGCTGCTTTCCGCTATTGAACATGGCGTAAAGAATGTAGTCGTCCTTTCGACTGATAAGGCCGCTTATCCGATTAATGCGATGGGTATCTCCAAGGCTTTGATGGAAAAGGTGGCGATTGCTAAAGGACGTGAGTTAGGCGAAGGGGCGCAGACTACTATCTGCTGTACCCGCTACGGCAATGTGATGGCAAGCCGTGGGTCGGTGATCCCTCTTTGGGTGGAACAGATAGAACAAGGAAAACCGATCACTATTACCGATCCGGAAATGACCCGCTTCATGATGACCCTGGATGATGCAGTCGATTTGGTGATCTATGCCTTTACACATGGTCATAACGGCGATCTGTTTGTTCAAAAAGCTCCGGCAGCTACTCTGTCTGTTCTGGCACAAGCCTTGAAAGAGACATACGCACAGATCGATCCGAAGTATTTGGATACGGAAGTGAAGGTAATCGGTACGCGTCACGGAGAGAAATTATACGAAACACTAGTTACCCGGGAGGAGATGGCGAAAGCGATCGATATGGGTGAATATTATCGTATTCCCTGCGATACACGCGATCTCAATTATGATAAGTTCTTTACCGAAGGAAGCGAATGTCTCTCTAAGATTGAAGACTATCACAGCCATAACACCACACGTCTGGATGTGGAAGGCATGAAAAAACTATTACTCCGCTTACGTTTCATTCAGGAAGATCTTGGACTGATCGAACGGGCAAAACCAAGAGAAATCAGAAGCGAATAAATCAATTTTAATGTAATGAATATATTAGTTACTGGCGCCAAAGGATTCGTCGGTCGAAATCTTGTTTCCCAACTCCATAATATCCAATCGGGGAAAGCCCGGAATTATTCTGTTTCGGGAACTGAACTAAAGGTTTTCGAATATGATATAGACAGTGATCCGGCTGAGTTGGAGGTCTACTGCAAGAATGCCGATTTCGTCTTTAACCTGGCGGGTGTGAACCGTCCGAAAGACCAGGCGGAATTTATGAAGGGTAACTTCGGCTTTGCATCTACTTTACTGGATACATTGAAAAAGTATAATAATACTTGTCCGGTGATGATCTCGTCGTCTACGCAGGCAGCTTTGGATAATCCGTATGGCGAATCGAAAAGGGCAGGAGAGAACTTATTCTTCGAGTATGGAAAGGAAACCGGAGCGAAAGTTCTGGTTTATCGTTTCCCGAATGTGTTCGGAAAATGGTGCAGGCCTAACTATAACAGTGCTGTCGCTACTTTCTGTAACAATATAGCCAATGATCTGCCTATCCGGGTGAATGATCCGGGCGTGGTGATGAACCTGGTGTATGTGGATGATGTAGTGGATGAACTGATTGCTGCTTTGTCGGGTGGGGAACATCACGAGGGAGACTTTTGTGCCGTCCCTGTGGTTCATACGATCACATTGGGAGGTATTGTTGACCTGCTTTATTCTTTTAAGGAAATGCCGGATAATTTAAGTGTACCTGATTTGGGCGATCCTTTCACAAAGAAGTTATATTCGACCTATCTGTCTTATCTGCCGAAAGAGAAATTCAGCTATTCGATACAGATGAAAACAGATGATCGCGGTAGTTTTACAGAAATTATCCGTACGCCTGACCGGGGACAGTTTTCAGTCAATATCTCCAAACCGGGTGTAACCAAAGGCCAACACTGGCATCATACCAAGAATGAGAAATTCGTGGTGGTGAGCGGTCATGGCTTAATCCGGCTTCGTAAGATCGGCACGGATGAAGTAATCGATTTTGAGGTCAGCGGGGAAAAGATAGAAGTCGTGGAAATGATTCCCGGTTATACGCATAATATCATTAATCTTTCCGATACGGAAGAACTGGTTACTTTTATGTGGGCAAATGAACCTTTTGATCCAAACCGTCCGGATACTTATTTTGAGGAAGTATAAAAGATAGAATTATGAATAAATTGAAATTAATGACCATTATAGGCACCCGTCCGGAGATCATCCGGTTGGCAGCCGTTATCAAACGATGCGATCAGTACTTCGATCAAATCTTAGTCCATACCGGACAGAATTACGATTATACACTGAACCAGGTTTTCTTTGATGATTTGGGACTTCGTGCCCCTGACTATTATCTGGATGCCGTAGGGGCGGATCTGGGGGAAACGATCGGGAATATCATTGCCAAATCGTATAAACTGATGGTGGAGGTAAAGCCCGATGCCGTGCTGGTGTTGGGGGATACGAACTCCTGCCTGTCGGTTATCGGAACGAAGCGTTTGCATATTCCTATCTTTCATATGGAGGCGGGTAATCGTTGTTTCGACGAATGTCTGCCGGAAGAAACCAACCGCCGCATCGTGGATGTGACGGCCGATGTCAATATGTGTTATTCGGAACATGCACGCCGGTATCTGAATGCTGCCGGTACGCCGAGGGAACGAACCTATGTGGTCGGTTCGCCGATGGCTGAGGTATTGCATAATAACCTGGAAAAGATCAAAGCAAGCAATGTACTGGAACGTCTGGGATTGAAGAAAGGAAAGTATATCTTATTGTCTGCCCACAGGGAAGAGAATATCGACACGGAAACAAACTTCTTCAACCTGATGAATGCGGTAAATGCGATGGCAGAGAAATACGATATGCCCATTCTTTATTCCTGCCATCCCCGTTCGAAGAAGTTTATTGAGCAGCGTGGTTTCCGGTTCGATCCGCGTGTGATACAGCATGAACCGCTGGGGTTCCATGATTATAACCATCTTCAGATGAATGCCTTTGCTGTCGTGTCCGATTCGGGTACGCTGCCTGAGGAAAGCAGTTTCTTCTTGTCTGTCGGCAATCCGATTCCGGCGGTATGTATCCGCACCAGTACGGAACGTCCGGAAGCATTGGATAAGGGAAATTTCATCTTAGCCGGTATCACAACAGAACAGGTATTACAAGCAGTGGATGTAGCTGTCGAGATGAATAAGGACGGTGCGTTAGGAATTCCTGTTCCTAATTATACGGATGAGAATGTATCGGTGAAGGTTGTTAAACTGATCCAGAGTTATACAGGAGTGGTGAATAAAATGGTTTGGAGAAAATGATTTGTTAAAGTAAGAAGGAGTGCATCACCAACTACACCAGTGACACACTCCCAAGCCCCTTGTAAAAGGGAAGGATCGCTTACGCAATAAACCATTTATACAAACACCCGACCCCGCCCATCAGCATCAAGCTGTATCCGGACATTCCGAGCCAGTCGGCTTCCCGATTTTTGTGGCTTCCCCAGTCTCCCTGGGCGAGAGCGAGAGTATCGCTCCGATACAGGTCAGGGTCACTTCCGTTTCCCTCATCAGGAGGGAGAGGAGGCTCAGGAGGAGCAGGCAGAGGATGAGGACAGGGGCAGTCACCGGCTGCCGGCTTTCGCTTGCGGGGAAAGATGATCCGGGCAAGCTGGGTGAGGAAGTTGAGAATTGTTTCAAGGACATTCATGATAATAATTTATTAATTAGGTAATAACCGTTCTATCGACTTGCAAATCGACACCAGCATACGCTGATAAGCGGCACGGTTGTCGCCATTCACTTCGCTGATGTATTTGCTGTACGCGATCTCCTTGGCGTAGGCCTCAGTAGAGTAGGTGAGGGTCGCGGCTATGGGATAGGCCGAGTGGATTAAACGGGCGAAATCGAGAAAACTATCTTCGGCTGTGAGATACCGGCGGAACCAAAGAGCCGGTCGGCCTCCTGTGGCAGACAAGTCTGTCCGCCCACCATCCCAGAAAGGATTAGGACGGCCGTAGGCGGTGATACCGAAAAAGTTATTATACTCCTTGGCCAGCGAGCTTTCGCCCCACCCCGTTTCAATAGCCGACTGAGCCAGGATGATGATCGGATTCATCCCGAACCGCTCTCCCGCCTTTTGGGCGAGAGGCAGGTACTGTTTGATGTAATTCTGCTTTGTCATAGAATAAAATATTTAATAGTTTAGTATACGATGGCGGAGCAAGTCCGCCATGGCATTATTCGATTACCGGACGGTCGTCTTCACCTTCCGAGGGGGTGGTAACTGAACCTGGAATGGCCCATTTTTCAAAACTGGCATCGCGAACAAGGTTCATTAACATCGTTCCCGGATAGAAAACGATATGAGCACGGTTGAACAAAGAGGTCTTAAACTCTTCTTCAGTAGCAGCCCCTTTACTACCGGCTACCATACGGAAGCTGCCGAAATCGCCCAAATGGATCGATTCGCCATCGGCAAGGGATTCATTCATGACGGTGATAAAACCGTCTAAAACCAGTAGAATATCACCGCGGCTGGCTGTGCTGTATTTGCTGATACGAGCGCAGATACGGTTGAGATCTACTTTTTTGGTAATACTGGTCTGGGCAAAGTAGAGCTCGGTTCCTTCGGCAGCCCCCTTGCTCATGTCCTTACGTTTTACAAGTCTGTACTTTAATGGCATAGTTTGGAATTTTAAAATTAATAATTGAAAATTGTTGGTTATCGATAACATTACAAAGGTACGGTGGCCTGAAAACCCACAGACAGATAGGTGCAGTAAGAGTGGGATAGGAGCAGATAACGACAGTTAATTAATTGGCTTCAGAACACGGGTGTTTCAACGTTAAAACATATATGTTTTAAACGCGAAACATGTATGTTTTGCATATAAAGGGTATATCATTTCACAATCTCGCAGGCTATATGGATGCCTAATTGGAGAATGAATATGATTAATAATATAAACAAGCAAATTGTACAAAGAATAATCGTTTTTTTAAAAAGACCGTTCGTGAAATAACGGGGAAATATTTGTCGTATCCTTCCCTGGAAGAATCGATTGAAAGAGTGAAGAATAACAGCCATTATATTTTATTACTGGCTTTGTTGTTAGGGGATCCGGAGATAAGAAAAAGGAAAACATGGAACGCTTTGGCTAAATCGTTTTTTACTAATTACAGGGAGAAGATATTGCAGTATTGCGGATATGATATCGGGCCGGCTAATCTGGAGCGAATCCGGATAGTGGAGCCGAAATTGTTTATCGAGTATATGTCGGGAATGTTTCGATATGGTATGTTTGAAGAGTGTTCGTATGAAGAATTAGCCGGATTTATCAATCTGGTGTTCAATACAGGTTACGAACAGACCTATATTTGCAACCTGCTGAAAGCGGCTCATGAGGATTATCAGCATATCCATGACGGAATCAAAATGGAAATAAAGCTGGAACCTGCCAGGAGAGAAGGATTTTTAAGTAATTAACAAGCTGATATATCGCTTGTTAGATTGTGAAATATACGCGAAAAACAGTTTTTTATATACGAAACCTACTGTCTATCTTTGTTTTAGTCGTTGATATACGGTCTTATTTTCCGGAAAAATGGAAAATCTTGTATTTATAAATTTCTTATAAAAAGAAATACTTCTTACTATATTAAAGAGGAACCGTTTCCGGTCGAATAGAAAGCAAATAGAGTGTAGGGAAGAAGCGAGATAACTCAATGATTTCTGCAAATAGAAATCGTATAACAACGTAAATACTAACAGATATTAATATTTACGGTTATGGACAAAGATCTTCAAAACAGTAGCCAGGTAACAGATTTCCTGGGAAAAGCGTTTATAAAAATGCCGCGCAAGTTATTAAACCTGTCTTTGCATCCGGAGAAAAAAAAGTGTCAGTTGGCCCGTATATATATGGCACTGATCACATTGAGTTTCTTTCGTGATGGAATAGTGATGCTGGGAAAAAACAAACATGTTTGCCGTAGGGGAGAATATGTGGGTACTTATTTGGAACTGGCCCGTTTCACGGCTATCAGTCTCGGTTCGGTAGGTTATTACCTGAAGATACTTGAAATGGAAAAACTGATCGTGTTGAACGCAGTAAAGGGAGGTACCCGTATCGGGATTTGCAATTATGATCTTTTCTCCGGGCACGAACCGGAAATGAACGGTGGGCAGGATGCTTCGGCCGGAGAAGCCGGACGCAGGATGGCCGACGTTGAACGTACAATGGGAGGTCGAAACATGCAGGATATGAATCCGGAGGAAAGGGGGAATGCCTGATGGATGCGGGTAAAACGAATAATACGGAAATGGCAGGTATGACTATTATCGAACTGGAAAGTACGCTGGTTTGTTGCCTGATGACTTCATTGGATGCTCCGATGCAGGTTTCCACGATGTTACGTAAGGAGATGTTTTCGGATAAATCGCTGGGATTTGTCTTCGGTGTGATCATGGATTTGTACGATCATGGTGTGCAGCCGGATATGGTGACGGTCGAAACCGAAATGCGCCGGCTGGATGAAGCCCACTGGAAGGAACTGAACGGATTGTCGTTCCTGCTTCCGGCTATGCTGAATGTGCGCAATGCGGAGAATGTAATACGTTATGCCGAAGAGGTTAAACGGCAATATAAATTACGCTGTCTGATGCAGTTGTTCGTGACTTTGAATTTTAGTTCCGGGAAATTCGATGCCGATCCCGACAAGCTGATTGCGGAAGCGGAACAGTCGTTGCAGGAGCTTCGGCGCGACACTGTCGGGGGAAAAGTGATGCGTACGGTAGGAGAATTGGCGGAGGAAGCTTTACAATGGCATAATAGGCGTGCCGAGGCATCGGAGGATGTAACCCGTTTATTGACCGGGATAGAGGAGCTTGACTATGTAACGGGTGGTTTGCACAGGGGCGAAATCATCATTCTGGGTGGTCGTCCGAGTGACGGGAAGACTGCGGTGGCACTACATATAGCCGTCAATGCAGCGAAGGAAGGGAAACATGTCTGTTTGTTCAGTCTCGAAATGTCGGATTTGCAGATGCTGAATCGTATCCTGGCCGGTATGACGGACGTGGATCCGGATCATTTGCGGATCAGCGGACTGACCGATAAGGAACTGGAGCAATTGAAAGAAGCAAGCCACAAACTGGAACATCTTCCTCTTTATATGGATTATACGCCTTGTAACACCGTCAGCGATATACGTGCCAAAGTGATGCTGAAAAGCAAACAAGGGGAGTGTGATCTGGTGGTAATCGATTATTTGCATCTGTTGTCGTCTGTCCGCCAGAAGAATGAAACGCAGGATCAGGTTGTGGGGCGTAATGTGGTAGCCCTGAAACAGCTGGCCTTGGAGGCCAATTGTCCGGTACTGCTTGTTTCGCAGATGAACCGGGCCTGTGATACACGTGCCGACAGGGCACATATCCCGGTGATGAGCGACCTGAGGGATTCGGGTACGATCGAGCAGGTGGCGGATTGTGTCGTGTTTGTTTACCGTCCCGAGAAGCATGGCATTACGAAAGATGAGCGGACGGGTGAAAGCCTGGTAGGAGTAGGCAAACTCTATATTGTGAAGAACAGAAACGGGGCGACCGGCATTGCACGGTTCCGTTATAATCCTTCGTATACAAAAATCACGGACTATCGTAATACTGCAACATCATGACACATCAGGAAATAAACAATATAAAACAGTCGGCTCCGCAGATCGAAGAGGTCATCGGACGGTATGTGCAGCTGACACGGAAAGGCAAAAGCCTGTTGGGGCTTTGTCCGTTCCATGAAGATCACCATCCTTCTTTGTCCGTTAATCCGGAGAAGCAATATTTTACCTGTTTTGCATGCGGGGAAAAAGGGGATGTGATCCATTTTTTACAGAAGATAGAAAGGGTGTCGTTTGGGGAAGCGGTGAAGAAATTAAAAATTGAAAATGGAAAATTGAAAATTAAATCAGAGGTTAAACCCGAAGTCAAATTGACAAAGCGGGTATGTGAAACAGAGAAACAAAACCTTCTGTTTTTTGCGTCTCTCCTCCCTGCTGCTTCCGGAGACTCGGATCTGACTCCGACCTGGCTTGATTTTGGGGTAGGAACTTCACCGGCTATGGTTGTCGGGGAATGGAAAGCGATGCGTAACCGGCTGGTATTCCCGATACGGGATGAAGAAGGTATACTGGTAGGATTTGGGGCGCGTCGACTGACGGAGACCTCAGGCTCTCCTAAATATATCAATTCGCCGACCAGTGAACTTTATCGTAAGAATGAGATCCTTTACGGATTGCATATCGCCCGTAAGGTGATCAGGGAAAAACAATATGCCATACTGGTAGAAGGCTACAAAGACGTGCTGGCGATGCATGCAGCGGGATTCAAAAATACAGTGGCGCTTTGCGGTACAGCTTTATGCGACGGTCATATTGCGTTGCTGAAGAAATATACATCACGGGTGCAGGTGATGCTGGATGCAGATACTGCCGGAAGAAAAGCTTCGGAAAAGGCCGTTTATCTTCTTAGGATGCAGGGCATACGGGCTTACGGGGTAGAATTACCGGAGGGAGAGGATCCCGACTCGTTGTTCCGGCTTTGGGGAAAAGACCGGTTTACCGGTTATCTCCGGAAAAAGCTTGTACAGGACTCGCCTTCGGAAGAGGCTTTGTTATTGGAACGTATCCGGACAGGGATACAGACGTTGTCCGGCATTACGGATACGACGGATAGGATGCAGGCACTTCGTCGCCTGAATATCGGGATTGCTCACCTGGCCGGTCTGTCGCGGAGGCAGAAACGTCCGGCCACTATGGACTGGAGGTGGGTATGAAACGGGAAGATGAAAAAGGCAAGATAAAGTCTGTGGAAGAAGAAGAGGAAAGAAAGTGGAAGAACCGCAGTTTTACCTGGATGGAACTAGGCGTGTTGTATAGTCCGACACTGACTCCCGCAGCCGCTTCCCGCCGGTTGAAAGCCTGGGTGATGGCGAATGGCGGTTTGATCCGTTGCTTGACAAAGACGGGCTGGAACCGTACGCAACGTATTCTGACACCACGCCAGGTAGGGTGTATTGTGGAGGTGCTGGGAGAACCTTAAAAGAATGTATCGATGATGAATATATCAATCCGGTTAAAGAAACTGGTTCTATCTGCTTGTTTGCTGCTGATGGCAGCTTGCCTTCACGCTCAATATTCATTGGGAGTGACGGGGTTGTTGACAATCCCGACAGCAGACATGCAGGCAGACGGAACTTTTATGGGTGGGGGAAATTTTCTGCCTGAAGCAATGATGCCTTCCAACTGGGAGTATAATACCGGGAATTATTTTGTGAATATAACTTTCCTGCCGTTCCTGGAAGTGGCCTATCGTTGCACTTTGCTTCATGGGGAGTTCGAGAAGGGGAGTAAATGGAATCAGGATCGTTCCGTATCATTGCGTCTTCGTCCATTGAAAGAGGGGAAATGGTGGCCGGCCATCGTGGTGGGATCGAATGACGCGTTTACCACCGGCGAACTGAATATGTTTAAGAATGCTGCAGGCAACCGCTTTTTCTCGTCTGTATATATTGTCGGGACAAAGCATCTGTTATTGGGTGGCCATGACCTGGGCTTTTCCCTGGGAGGAAATATCCCGTTTCGTAAAGATAGTTACCGGAAAGGTATTTTCGGTGGAGTGGGTTATAGTCCGGCTTTTTTGAGGTCTGTTACACTGATGGCCGAATATGATGCGGAAGCCGTTAGTATAGGGGCTGCCGCACAGCTTTTCAATCATTTCTCCTTACATGCTTTTTGTTACGATTTCAAAGCTTTCTCTGCGGGGATAAGATACGAATTTAAATGGTGAAAATATATCATATACTTTGTTTACTCCTTCTGGGTAATCTGTTCTGTTGGAAAGGGAATGCGACGGTGGAGGATGGGCTTGTCAGTCTCGGTATGGAGAATGTAAAGGTTGTGGCACAGGCTGACGGAGTTTGTATCGCTTATGAGGACAATGTGTACCGGGGGACTTATCGCGGATTGTTTGACGTGATCCGGACTTTGCTGAATGATCCGGATGTCGAAGGGGATATACGATTGGTCGTATTGGAAGACCGGATACCTCAGATTACGGTATCGTTAGGCCGGGAAGCCTTGGTCGCTTACCGGCAGGAAGAGGTATCGCTGGCAGCCGTGATGAAGGGGCTGGCGATCAGTTACGATACGGATGAGGTGATGAAGATTTTGAAAGGGGCAAAAGCGGTGAACCGCTCGGCCGGAAAGGTCGAGCTGGTATTATACCCGCAGGTCAAACTGCAAAACTCCTGGTTGGATAAGATATACGGAACGGTGTTGAATATTGCTCCGGCTGTGGAGGTAGGGCTTTGGAAAGGAGCTTCTTTCACCGGACAGGTCATCTTCCCGGTCTGGAATAACCTGGTGGGAGAGATGGATTATATCCGTGCCGGGATGCTGGTGTTGCGTCAGGAGATCCGTTTGCCGAAGAATATATTTGCCGCATTGAGTGTGGGCAATTTTAACCAGAACCGGATCGGTGTGGACCTGGATCTTTTGTATCGAACCAATTCGGATCGCTGGGCTTTCGGGTTGACCGGAGGATTAACCGGTTCGTCTACATTCTACGGCGGCAAATGGGAGGTGACACAATGGAAAAGGGTCAGCGGAACTGCTTTGATCCGTTATAACGAACCCTACTATAATCTGCAATTCGACTTGTCGGTCCACCGCTATATCTATGGCGATTATGGGGTACGTGGGGATTGTAGCCGCCATTTCGGGGAGGTTACAGTTGGTTTGTTTGCCATGTATTCCGGAGGGGAGGCGAACGGCGGTTTCCATTTTGCTATTCCTCTGCCACGTAAAAAACGCAGTAAACATAAGGCTGTGCGGGTACGTTTGCCGGAGTATTTCGACTGGCAGTATGAAGCACAGTCCGGCCCCTGGTATACTTCACGGAAGCTGGGACGCTCTTACAAAACACGTCCGGATGAAAACAGGAGCCGGGGGTATTACAATCCTGATTTTATTAAAGATAACCTGGTCGGTCTGGCTGAACGGTTTAAATAGTATCAAAATAATTATAAACAAAAAAGAAAACGAAATGAAAACGAACAAGTATTTGGTTGTTTGTACGGCTATATGCCTTGCAGCAACAATTGGTGTAGGATTTAGTTCCTGTAAGAAAGACGAACCGACTCCTGTTATTGTCGAAAATCCCCTGGATGCGGAGGTATATTATATCACCGGAAAAGTGATGTCGGAGAGCAACGCTCTCGAGGGTGTAAAAGTCAGTGCTTCGAACGTTGAAGTAACAACGGCTGCAGATGGTACATTCCAGTTGGAAATGAAATCGAAAGATGATTGTATCGTTACTTTCGAAAAGAGTGGTTATGTGACAGTGACGGCGGAAGCCGGTTTTCCGGCGGATGCGAAAAAACAGAGTGTCGTGTCGTTGGTGCAGGAGCTGGAAACAAAAAATCCTGTAGTGACAATTGCTCCGGATGCAGATCAGATAGTCAAGGAGGCTAAAAATGAAATGGTTGAACTGGCCGTGCCTGCGGGTGCCGTTAAACAGGCAACAGATGTAACAGTGACGGCTTATAAAGAAGGGGCCAAGAAAATACAGGCCGGTACCGTGCGTGCCAGTCTCTCTACTATAAACTGTGAACCGGACGGACAGGTATTTGAAAAACCGGTCGAATTGCGAATGAAAAATCCGACAAGCAACGATGTTTATTTCGCCGACGTGAAACATTACGTGGAAAGTAACGGTGTCTGGAAAGAAACCGGTTCAGCCGGATATGATAGCAATGGCTATTATATGACAACGATCAACGGATTTTCCAACCACTCATTCGGTGTACCTTGTTCTTCACAGGCAGGCACATCCAAAACGGAGAATCTGGCTTCGGTTGAGATAGACAACCTGGGGGATATGAATTCGAAAGAGCAGGCGATCGATGTGGTACAACATGTCGGATGGAAAATCGATGGCGCGACGGATGACTTGTTGAGGAAACAGTTGTCCGGTTTGAGCGACGGTGATGTTTCCGCTTTATCGGACATCGTGGAAAATACATTGTCCTCATTGATGGGAAGTACTCCGGGGGTGAGTGAAATGGCTTTGAAACGGAATGCCAGGATAAGTGGAGATATGAAAACGACTGTCTCTTTTACTGAAAAGACAATGAATACTGTGTTTGGTTTCCCGGTAGTGTTCGGAGGACGGACAATCGTGTTGACTATCCCGGTTGTCAAATATGACGGCGTGGATATGAAAATAACAACTGAAAAAGGAGCGAGCCACGGAAGTCATTCGGGAGGCCTGATTGAGTAAAATGTACAAAACCGGAATATATGAAAATAAAATATGTAGCTTATCTGGTAGTGTGTGTGGCGGTATTCCTGACCGCCTGCACGTCTACCAAGAAAATTATCTATCTGCAGGATGTCGTTCCCTTAAAACAGCAGGAGATCGAACAAAAATATGAAGTGATTATCCATAGTGACGACCTGCTGGCCATTATGGTAAACAGTCGTGATCCGGAACTGGCATTGCCATTCAATATGCCGATGATAACTTATCAGTTGGGGTCTGCCAATAATGGTCAGCAACGTGTATTAGGGTATCTGGTGGATACGAACGGCAATATCGATTTCCCGATTCTGGGACAGATCCATGCGGAAGGATTGACACGTATGCAATTGACGGAGTTGATCAAGAATAGACTGATTGAAGGCGACCTGATCAAAGACCCGATCGTGACGGTGCAGTTCCTGAATTTTAAGATTTCCGTGATGGGGGAAGTGGGACGTCCGGGTAGTTTTACTATTTCCGGCGACCGCATTACGTTGCTGGAAGCATTGAGTATGGCAGGCGACCTGACGATCTACGGACGCCGTGACCGGGTAGGAGTGATTCGTGAAAACGACGGAAAACGTACGATCCTGTTTCATGACCTGCGCTCGGCGGAAATATTCAATTCTCCCTGCTATTATTTGCAGCAGAACGATATTGTATATGTGGAACCCAATAAAGCGAAATCGGGCCAAAGCAGTATTAACCAGAATAATTCGATCGGAGTCTGGGTATCTGTCATTTCATTGCTGACTACGATCGCGGTATTAATATTTAAATAACCGGAGGATAAATGAATTCTGAACAAGAAACAATCTCTTTGCAAAGAGAAGAAAATGAACTGAACCTGAAAGATCTTTTCCATATCGTTTTAGCCAATTGGTATTGGTTCCTTTTATCTGTCCTGATTTGCTGCGGGGCCGCCTTTTTGTATTTGGAATGGGCACCTAAAGTCTATACGCGTACTGCTTCGGTACTGATAAAAGACAACAGTAAGGGGGGAGGGCTCAGCGAGTCGGCTGCTTTTGAAGAATTGAACATGTTCAATGTAAAAAGTAATGTGGATAATGAGGTGCTGGTCTTTAAATCGAAGCGGCTGATGTCTGCTGTTGCAGAACGGTTGAATCTGGATATCAGTTACACGGTAAAAGAAGGATTGCGGACGGTGGAGTTGTATACGCAGTCGCCTGTAGCTGTACAGTTCCCCGAAGCGGAAGATACACAGGCTTTTTCGTTAGTAGTGACTCCCTTGTCTGTCGGGGAAATCTTGTTGTCGGATTTTTCAACAGATGAAACGAAGACAATGAAAGTGGCCCTGAACGATACGGTGTCTACTCCGGTAGGTAAGTTGGTGGTTACTCCTACATTATATTATACGGATAAATATTTCGGAAAGGCGGTGACTATAAATAAACAGAACCGGACGGATGTCGCTTTGGGATATAGCAATAACCTGCAGGTAGCCCTGGCCAGTAAAACAGCGACGATCATCAACCTGACTTTGCAGGATGTTTCTATCCCCCGTGCGGAAGATGTCCTGAATATGTTGATCGCCGTTTATAATGAGGATGCGATAAATGACAAAAACCAGGTAACGGTAAATACGTCTGATTTCATTAATGACCGTCTGATTATTATTGAAAAAGAATTAGGTAGCGTGGATGCCGATATCGAGACCTATAAACGGGAAAACCAGTTGACCGACATCAGTTCTGAAACCGGTATGTATCTGCAGGAAAGCAGCCAATACAGCCAGGAAGGACTTGGTTTGGAGAATCAGGTTACATTAGCTAAATATGTTCGTGATTATTTGATAGACCCACAGAAAAGTTCGGATTTGATACCGGCTAATACAGGTATTGCAGATGTGAATATCGAAGGCCAGATTAGCGAATATAACAACCTGCTACTGAAGCGTGACAAACTGATCAGTAACAGCAGTAATAAGAATCCGGTAGTAATGGATTTGAACAATTCGTTGGGAGCAATGAAGCAGACTATTATCCGGGCCATCGATAACCTGATTGTCGGACTGAATATCAAAATAAAGAATATCAAGGAACGGGAGGCACAGACCAGCCGCCGTATTTCGGCTGTACCGACGCAACAGAAATATGTGTTGTCGGTTGAGCGCCAGCAGAAAATCAAGGAAGAATTGTATCTCTACTTATTGAATAAAAGGGAAGAAAATGCTTTGTCGCAGGCAATTACCGAAAGTAATGCCCGTGTCATCGACGCGGCCCAGGGGAGCAGAAACCCGGTAGCGCCGAAGTCGATGATGATTTTACTGGCGGCTGTGGTGCTTGGATTGTCTATCCCGTCGGGGATTATTTGGTTGCAAGTGGTTATGAACACGACTGTGCGTACGCGCAAGGATGTAGAAGATGCCGTATCGATCCCGTTCCTGGGAGAGATACCTTTACGTGACAAGAAGAATAAGGATGAGATAGTGGTGTGTGAAAACGGACGCGACAGCATTTCGGAGGCATTCCGTATTGTACGTACGAATATGGATTTCATGCGTGTGAAAGCGAAAGACATGAAAGTGGTGATGTTCACTTCCTTCAATCCGAATGCCGGTAAGACATTTGTGTCGATGAACCTGGCCATGAGTTTTGCCTTGACCAGTAAGAAGGTGATACTGGTCGACCTCGATATTCGTAAGGGTACCCTTAGCAGCCATGTTAGTGGCGCCACTAACATGGGAATAACTAATTATTTATCAGGAAAAGTGGGTAACATCGATTCTATCATAAGGAAAGAGGAACTTGCCGCAAACCTGGATATTATTCATACCGGCCCTGTGCCGCCTAATCCTTCAGAGCTGTTGTTGAGCGAACGTTTGGAAGTCTTGATTGAAGCATTGAAGAAGCGGTATGATTACATCATTCTGGATAATGTTCCGGCCGGCTTGGTGGCCGATGCGGCGATTGTGAATCGTGTGGCTGACCTGACCATTTATATCCTGCGTGCCGGATTGATGGATCGCCGGCAATTACCGGAACTGGAAAAGCTATATAAACAGAATAAGTTCAGGAATATGAGTCTTATTTTGAATGGTGTCCGCTATAATCATTCTGGCTACGGCTATGGGTATGGATACGGTTACGGATATGGATACGGTTATGGGAATGAAAAGAAGAAATAAATATTGAATTTGTTATGTTAACCTGGATTGTACCAAAGAGAAACATTCTTTATACCACATTGCTCGAGGGAATGACGGATGTGCATGCGCATCTGCTTCCCAATGTGGACGGGGGATCGGAGTCTTTAATGGATTCGATAACAGCATTGGAGAGAATGAGGGAGGTCGGTGTGAAACGGATCTTCCTTACTCCCCATATTGCGGAAGAGTGTACGAATAATTCATTAGAACTTTTACTGGCAAAATATTCCATTCTGAAAGAGTGTTGTCCTGCGGATATTGAATTATATCTGGCTGCCGAATATATGCTGGATAACGGTTTTGATGCCCGTAAGAGGGGTAAAGTATTGACTTTTCCCGGTAAACAGATATTGGTGGAGACTTCCCGCTTGTCGGCACCTGAAAAATTCCTGACCTTTTTATTCGATCTTATGCTGGAAGGATATAAGCCTGTTATCGCTCATCCGGAATTATATCAGTATATGACGCAGGATGATTATTATTTTCTGAAAGACAAGGGATATAAATTTCAGTTGAATTTGTTCTCGTTGGCCGGCCTGTATGGGAAACAAGCCCGGTCGGTTGCCCGGATGTTGTTGGATAAAGGATATTACGATTATGTAGGTTCGGATTTTCATCGGTTAGTCGATTATGAAAAAGGTCTGGAAAAGCTCTATTTGTCAGGAAGTCAAATGCAACAAATTAACAAACTATTTGATAATAACGATTTGCTTTGGAACAGTGGATCGTTGGCGGAATAAAAATTTTAAAATTGTAAAGATATGATGAACAAAAGAGAGTTGATATACTCTATTGCTGAAAAGACAGGGTATACGCAAAGTGCTGTACGGAATGTTTTGAATACCTTCATTGACACGGTATTTGAAGAAGTTAGATCCGAAAATAAGGTAAGGATAGGTGGTCTTGGGGTTTTTTCTCCTATACTTCAGAAATCGCGTCCTGTCAGGAATCCACAAACAATGGAACCTCTGATGCTTACACCCAGAAGCACCATGAAATTTCGTGCAGCGGATGACCTGGTCAGAAAATTGAATAAAGAGGAAGAATAGCTACTTTAAGCTTTCATCCGGTTGAATATTTAACTCTGTATTTTCCGATATTATTTCAATTAAAGTCGGAAAATACAGAGTTTTTTTTTGCTGATTACTTTTAATGACAATATATCAGAACCACCTGATCTTTCTGAAAATGAAGAATGCTAAAGCCGATAAGGCAATGGAAATAAGTACTATAAAGATAAAGCCGTGCGGCATCTCTTCAATATTATTAATCACATTCATACCATAAAAGCTGGCGATCAGCGTAGGCACCATCAGGATGATCGAGATGGATGTCATGCGTTTCATGATCGTATTCACATTGTTCGATATGATCGAGGCGAAAGCATCCATCGTCCCGGTAAGGATATCGCTGTAAATATTTACTGTGAGGTGCGCCTGCTTCAGCTCCGTCTCCACATCTTCCAGCAGTTCCGCATCCATATACATCGGCTCCTGGAAGATACTTTGCAGTTTGGAAAGCATCACTTCGTTTCCACGGATCGATGTATTGAAGTAAACCATACTTTTCTCCAACTTCATCAACCGTAGCAAGTCCTCGTTACGGATACTTTTCTCCAGGGCTTTTTCGGCACGTGCCACTTCGTTGTTGATCTGTTTCAGGTACTTCAGGAACCAGACGGCCGACGAATGGATCAATCGCAGGATCAGATCGTATTTATGGCGTACAACAAGCTCTTTCCGCCGGCTGTAACGGATAAAATCGGGCAAAAGCTCTGTCTTGTGGTAACATACGGATATGATGACCTCATTGTTGGTAATGATACCGATCGGGACGGTAGTGAAGGGAATACCACTTTCGCTGCTCTGCACCGGGATACGGAGAATGGTCAGCAACCAGTTTCCTTCATATTCGATACGCGGCCGTTCGTCGGTATCGGCAATGTCGCTCAGGAATGATTCAGGTACGTGAAATTGATTTAAAAGATACTGGATATCTTCCGGGGTAGGGCATTCTACATTTACCCAGCAGTTAGGAAGCCAATTGGTTTTTTCCACAAAACCGGCTTCACAATAAAGAAATGATCTCATTATTGCCTCCTTTCGTTTACTTACACGGGCAGAGGAAATATGAAATCCCTGCCTCGCTAATTTTTACTTGTTCTTGTTTCTCGCGGAATACTGTCGTCCATAATTTGTTAATTACTTTTTACGGGTGCAAAGGTAGAAAAAAGGGGCGAATACCAAATAAAAATTGTAATTTTGATCCCCGATAAACATACAGATAATGGCAGAAGGAACTAGAAATAATAGTGGAAGAGGAAAGAAAAAGCCTGATATGGTGCCCGATATGGGGCGCTTGCAGCCACAGGCACGTGAGTTGGAAGAGGCCGTTTTAGGTGCTTTGATGCTTGAAAAAGATTCTTATTCTGTTGTCAGTGAGTTGTTGAAACCGGAATGTTTTTACGAGAAATCGCATGAGATGATCTATGCGGCAATAGTAGACCTGGCTGTCAGCCAGCGACCGGTGGACATGCTTACCGTAACGGAGCAGCTAAGGAAACGTGGCGAACTCGATCTGGTAGGCGGCCCGTTCTATATCTCGCAGCTGACCAGTAAAGTGGCCAGTAGCGCGCATATCGAATACCATGCCCGTATCATAGCACAAAAATACCTGGCGAGAGAGTTGATCTCCTTTACCGCCATGATCCAGGGAAAGGCGTTCGACGAGACGATCGATGTGGAAGACCTGATGCAGGAAGCCGAAGGGAAACTGTTTGAAATCTCCCAGCGTAATGTAAAGAAAGACGTTACCCAGATCAACCCGGTTATCAAGGACGCGATGGAGTTGTTGCAGAAGGCGGCAAACCAGAAGGAAGGTTTGAGCGGTACACGTACCGGATTCGATGCGTTGGATAAGATTACTTCCGGTTGGCAGAACTCCGACCTGATTATTATCGCTGCCCGTCCTGCGATGGGTAAAACGGCATTTGTCCTTTCTATGGCGAAGAATATGGCGGTTAACCATAACGTCCCTGTAGCCCTGTTCTCTCTTGAAATGAGTAACGTTCAGTTGGTAAACCGTCTGATCGTGAATGTTTGTGAGATACCGGGTGAGAAGATCAAGAGCGGACGTTTGGAAAGTTACGAATGGGAACAGCTCGACTTCAAGATCAAGGAACTGTATGACGCCCCGATCTTTGTGGACGATACGCCCAGTCTCTCGGTGTTTGAGTTGCGTACCAAGGCGCGCCGTCTGGTACGTGAGCATGGGGTAAGATGTATCATCATCGACTACCTTCAGTTGATGAATGCGAGCGGTATGACTTTCGGCAGCCGTGAACAGGAGGTAAGTACCATTTCCCGTTCGTTGAAAGGGTTGGCGAAGGAGTTGAATATCCCGATCATCGCCTTGTCGCAGTTGAACCGTGGTGTGGAAAGCCGTCAGGGAGCCGAAGGAAAGCGTCCGCAGCTGGCCGACCTTCGTGAATCAGGAGCGATCGAGCAGGATGCGGATATGGTTTGTTTTATCCACCGTCCCGAATATTATAAGATTACGGAAGATGAACGTGGTAACTCGCTGGTCGGACTGGCGGAGATCATCATCGCCAAGCATCGTAACGGTGCGACAGGGGATGTGCGTCTGCGATTCAAGGGCGATTATGCGAAGTTTATGAATATAGATGAAGATGTGGCAGTGCGCGAGTTCTCATCGAATATGAACAGTGAAGATCCGTTGCCTCCGATACCGCCGGCCGGAGCCGACTTCCTGAATCAAGGCAGTAGTAGTGAGGTTCCGTTTTAATTAATCGAATATTAGGTCATGTGCGGCCTGTTCCCGGATCTGTGAGGGGGACAGGCCGCATTGTTGTTTGGTGAACTTAGTCAGATGGGCCTGCGAAGAGAAATTCCAGTCGAGTGAGATCGCCAGGAAAGATTTGTTCGTGCTTCGGATATCTTCCAGTACCCCCTCTGTTTTACGTTGTAGCATCCATTGATAAGCAGGTTCATTAAAATGTTTTTTGAATTTACGGTTGAATGCCGAGAGGCTGATGTGAGCCAGACGTGCAAATTCTTCCACATTTGCCACCGACCGATAGTTGGATAGAATGAAGTGGTTGAAATCCGTATCCCGGCTAAGGATCGGATGGAAAAAGGCGGCCAGTTGCTCTTTTGTGTAATAAGCCCTGAATAATATAAAAAGTTCTTGCAATTTTAGCTCCTGCAGATGTTTACAGCCGATTCCGTCTTCTATATAACTATTGAGTAAATTTAAAAAAAGCCGGATTTCTTCTTGGAATTTCAATGTGTTGTGACTGTAAGCTATTCCCTTTTTGTATTTAGACAAAGATTCAAAATGAATACGGTTGCATAATCTGATATCATCGCTGAACCGGCAGGTGAGTATGTGGCTTGCTTTTCTTGCTTCGATGGAATAATGGCTACCTACGGGTATCAATGCAATATTATCTTTTTGTAGTATCTGCTTGTGGACAGCGTCATTACTGAACATAATTTCTCCTTCCAGAATAAAAAGGAGGATAGACCTGGAATTGTCAAGTTCCATACATTTTTCTTCGGGATGAAGATAGAAAACCTGGAAGGTACGTTGTGCAGGTAACCGGAAATTGTTGCAGGAAACATGTTCATGTTTATAAAGTATCCCCATAATGTGTCTTAGTTTTATGTAATTATCAGAATTCGACAAAAGTATGTATCGATTTTTGTTTGTTTGGTGCTATAATTGTCTTTTTTAATGACTGGCTGACGTATTATGCGGAGACAAAACGAGCTTTATCGTTGTTTTGTCTCCTTATTCGTGTGTATTGTTGTTGTTGTGTTGAAATAGGATACTCATATTTCATATTTGTTATGATTTACGGTTATTCATTGTTTCCTAATACAACTTCTTCGATCATCCAAGCCCATAGATTGGCCATGATTCGCGAATAGTCGTTAGTCAGATCACCGGCATTGTTGTCGATCCGTGAATTTCTTTTTACGGCATTTCCCGAGCCTATTTCAAAAATCTGTGAATCGCCCACATAAACGATTCGCTTCTTTTTGTCTACTCCCAGTATCATCCGTCCATCTCCTTCCGGATAGGGACTGTAGGATGGGAGTGAGCCGGAGCCGTCGTCTTTGACCACATTCTTGAAACGGATGAGTGGGATGATGTTAGAGGAATGGACATCCAAACGTCCCCAGATGCCATCGCTTATCCAGTAGCCGCAGTCTGTGATCCCTGTAGCCAGTGATTCTGTAAAAGGACCTGTCCGGAAGAAATAGTCATTGTTAGCAGTAGGATCGAATGAGGCAATCAGTGCTGAACGTAAAGGGCCTGTATCACCGATTGATTCGTTGTTTGCTCCGTTGTACCAATAAGGGGTTACATCTTCCCGCAGTAATTTCAGTAACTGGTAATTAGTTGTATAGGCTGTTTCAGGCCGTCCGCTACCGCTACTGTCGTTAATGCCGGGGGCTTTCCAGTCGGTACCTATGACAAGTACTCTGTTTTTTCTTGCCCCGAGCCAGTCCAGGATGCGGCGTGCGGAAGCGGAATCAGGCCGGCTGTCGTAGCCCAGTACTAAAATATCTTGTTGTACTAACTTGCTATAAGGCAAATTAGTCTCATTGATAGTGATAGGGATCTGGGAATATTCTATTCCTCCGAGCTGGATCGTTTTTCCGACACCAAAATGGTTGTCGAGTATCGCTTTCATAGGTCTCGATGAAGCATAATCGATACCTCCGATACCGTTGGTACTCAATATATGGATGATTTCGTCTCTGCTGCTGTTTGCCGATTGGGTGATTGTTATCATTATCTTCCAACGGTTTACATGTATCATAATATATTCGGAATAGTCGGAGTAACTATTGTTCGGCTGCTTGGCACGACATTGAATCACCCTCCGGATATTGTTATCGCTATCTGTTTCCTGGGTCAGGGAGACTTCAAAACGGGTACTCGACAAAGAGGAAGACAATTCGTTATTGTCAATGGGGTTACCGTCTGTATCTACCCATTGCATGAGCTCGCCTGTCAGGTCTGTATCGATATAAATGACACCTTTGGAGTTCATCCGGTATTGTAATTTAAGATGACGGGTTGAAACGCCATAGTGATGTTCCCCGTCGAAATACATGTCGGTCGTATGTTCATCCCATGATTCGACGGTGGCAATGATACCGGAAGATGCGTTTACAGCCGCTTCTTCGGGTGTGTCCCAGCCGGCAGTTGAAACTTTCTGTATAAGAAACATATATCGGTGATTCCGCAGGATTTGTCCGAACGGATGGCCGGAAGGTTTAAAGTCGATCCGGTAATAAACGGTTCGGGCCGGATAGATGCCGTCATCATAAATACCACCGGCAATAAGACAGGTCGCATCGCTTATTTGTTTATCTGTTGCCGGGGCCGGGGCTTCCGGAAGATATATCTGTTCGATAGAAGTTGCTCCTGATGTTGTCTCCTGCTGTGGCATGGGAAAATCTACGGGATAGAAGGTCGCCTGTTCGGGTAGGGAAGGTATATCGACTTTCGGTCCTCCGTTGCTGTTGACGATAGTACTTCCCGGAATAAGTTGTATTTTGTTATAAGGACGGAACACCTGTACGTTTTGTAAACGGAAATGTCCTGTGGCATCATTATTATATATATCGGCTCTGGCAACGGAGCGCAACATTCTAATTTGTATGTCATCATTTACTTTACCGGCTTCCAGCTTTGGGAGCGAGTATTCTCCATACATGGGCAGACTACCGGTGATCGGTTGTGGGTAGCCGTCGCTATTCCCCAACTGATATACCAGTTTTTCTTTTATTTGGGTTTCTGTATCACCGGCTTCCGGATATTTCTCTGCTATGGTTTGGCCGGCATTGGTAATTAGTATCAGCTTGATTGGATTGTCCGACGATTTGAGCATAGCGGTGAATGTGGTCGTATGGTTGTTGGGATAGCTTATATTCGCTCCCTCCACGCTGTAAAGGAACTGGTATTCGGATTCGGCGGCCGGCTTTGAAAGAACCAGTATGTGTACTTCCTCTATATGTTCCTCCAGGTTCATATTACGTGTATCCGGTTTTTGGGTGTCAGGCGTGTTAATTGTCAGCCGGACAGGCATCCGGTTTTCTACCTGCTTGCCGTTCTCATCACCGATAAACGATTCGTCGGAACAGGATAAGGTTGATAGACTGTATACCAGCAGAAGTAGTAGCCAGCCAGTTATCCGGTTTAATATTTGATATCTTTTATTCATATTATTACCATTCGACCCATTGTTCTGTTTTATCCCAGGGACTTATTTTGACACGGACGTTGATCTCTTGACACAAGTCGATCAGCAGGTTTGTAGTCTGGCCGGCAGGAAGAACAATATGGTTTCCGTTTAAATCAGAATTTATACTCGCTATTAATATATCTTCTCTATTCTCTGTACCGGGTCTTTTTTTGTAAAGACTGATGGTTGCATAGTCCTCCTTATTGCCGTTGGTATGGGTCAGACTGAAAGAGGAGAGAGAGACAAAATCGTTGTTTTCGAGCGTGATGCCATTTTGCTTGATCGTTGTTGCATGCGGGATTGGCGTTCCCTTGAGGTCATATCCGTTATTGTTGAGATCGATCGAAAAATAATAATCCGCAGCATCATACAGAGCCGGAAGTCCCCGGACGGTTATGTACATCCGGGCATTTTTCCTGGAAATTATTATCTCTTCATTTCTTACCTTTGATCCGGTAATCTTCGTAATACCAAAAAAGAGATCGCCGCTGGATGTCTCAGGTGGATATCCTTCCAGGTTTCCCCAGACGGATATCCAATGATGACCAATTATTTTCGGGGTAATCAAAACCGGAATTTTTTGCCGGATATGATTGGAGTCGACATTGACCGTGTACCGGAATTGTTCATTTGCATCAAAGATGAATAGCCCGGCATGACTGACTTCTCCGGAGGTTGTAATATCTTCTCCGGTAAGTATGTCCACTACCTTTATTGTGACAAAATATTCTTCTTCACATTCCTGTAAATCTTCACGGATACAGCTCGTTTGCAATAAGATCAACAAAAACGGAACGATAGCTCTGATCGTTGGTCTTACCATTCCACATCTTGTACCAGCGGACCTTCCCAACCTTCGGTCGTGACTGTTACTTCTATAGCAGCAGGATCTCCAGGAGTATCCGGGTCAGTTGTTCCACTTCCTAATTTCTTCAGTGTAACATTGAGGATATAGCGGGTATTCCGTTTAATGAGCGTTCCGTCGGCAGTGCCGGAAACGATGCTGTTAATGCGGAATGGGAAATGGGTAATATTACCTTTGTATGTTCCGGTAATGGTCAGCAAAGTTTCGGCTCCCACTTCGTCGTTTGGGAAAACATAAAAGAAGTTGTCAAACACTTTAGGCGACCCGTTCGGCTGATCGGTGGAGATCGCATCCAGTAAATAGTTATCGGGATTGGGAACGGAACTTTCCGTACCACTTAAGCCTCCATAAAACGGGGCATTCGATACAATTGTCACAGGACCTATATTCGCATTCGATTTAGCTTTCTGAATACTGACCTGAGTCAGAACAAACGCTTCCGTATGGCCCGCTTCCGGAGTGATTGTAACGGAGCCTAATTCTATTTTAGCAACTACACGTTTGATACTTACGGTTACCGGAACAGGACTTCCGCTGGTCAATGTCAGTTCTGATGATTCGCCGCTCATGACAAGGCCTGTTATTGCACGGTTTGCCGGATTTTGTAATCCGAGATCGAATACCGCAGTTCCAAAATCGTCGTAATTGTCGATGGCTGGGAATCCGGCGGGAAGATTGGCTACAACCACTACACGTTTTGTACCAGCTGTATTCAATCCGTCTATCTGGGTTGATCCGGCTACGCCATTACTAACAATGCCGTCTACTTCTTTTTCAAGTACACCGCTGTTATAACTGAAAACATAAACCTTATAATTTACGATCTTGCGTTCGTCGGTTTCTGTGTCAGAAGTGCTACCTGTTGCTTTAGAAGATAGGTTCTCTCCTTTTAGTGTAATTGTGATAGATGCTTCCTCTCCATTACCTAATTCATTCATTTCATTTTTGCTACAAGCGCCCAATAAGGCCAATGCAAGCATTACAGTGATTAATTTACTCGTTGTTCTCATTTTTTTATTGATTGAAATATATGTTATCTTTTGGTTTTGATTGTGCAAATCTACGATGAAACAAAACTTCGATTCTTATATAAAAATGGCGTTCGCTTATATATTTCGATCAATATATAGTAAAATAGTATTTATTTGGATGGAGAACGAAAGAATAGAACATATTATAAAGAAATGTGAATTGCATTGTATGCTTGAAAATCCGAACTTTGTACCCTGTTGTTGCTGAATAAATAATAAATAGAAGATGAACAAAGAGCAGATGGCTCGAAAACTAGCCGAAAAAATGGATATCAGTCTGGTGGAGAGCCGTACTTATATAAACACGATATTGGATATTATGGTCGAAGGGTTGGAAACAGAAGAGTATGTTTCCATTTATGGCTTTGGAAGAATTTTTCTTCAACCCCAATCGTCACGTTTAGCCCGGAATCCCAGGACGGGAGAGGGGGTTATGCTTATTCCCCGAAATACTGTCCGTCTGAAGCCAAGCAGAGATCTTCTGGACAAACTGAATAAGACCGAATAATAAACTTAGTTCATACAGAACTCTACCTTTTGCGGTTTCAAAGTTATAAAATAATCTGATATGAACTAATTGCAGGCTTTATTTTATAAAGTATTCCCAAAATATGCTTCCTTTTCCCATTTTCCCTGTTTTATGATCAAATTATAAGCCGGTAGCATTTCAAGGACAAAAAATCCTTACGGCTTGTACCTATATTCTTTTATACTTCTCCAATTTTTCGCGATCAATTATTTTCCGACAAGAAATTCGTGTTGAATAACAACATAAATTTCTTGCCTATATTATTGAACCATAGTTCTGTATGAACTATGTATAAATTGTGTTGTAAGTCTTAAGTGTCTATAAACCAGTCGTTACATGTAGTCCTTGTATTACAAATCGACCTGTGCGATTAGTCGTTTGGGATAAATAATCAGCGAAAAATCGATAAAAAAGCTACCGTAATTCTACTGAATAGCAAAAAATAGGATAAAAGATAGGACAACAACAATAAATGAAAAATAATAAATCCGGATACAATGGAAATGATCAATCAATTTAGAACGCTTTTTACTGTTTTGTTTACTAATAAACAGAAGCAGGAAAAGGAAAATGAACAAGGAGAGACTGCTATAGCAGCGCTCAAACTGGAAAATGAAGAGTTGAAGCGCACCATTGATACGCTGACTATCAAGAACCGTGAGATACAACAGCTCATGGTAAATAAAATAAAGGAAACGGATAACTGGGGATTGGAACATGAAGCCAAATACAATGAGGCAATCAGAAGGGCAGAGCAACTGGAGAAACTCCACAATTCCTTTTTTGTCGAGGCCGTGCATGAAATGCGTACGCCTCTCTCCCTGATATTGGGATACCTGGGGCAGTTGGTTCTCAACCGCGAACTCGACGGGCTTGTTTCCACCCAGGTGTTGTCGGCTTATCGTAATACGCTGGCTTTGCAGGATATGATGTATCAGTTGCAGGATATACGCCACGGCGACGATGTGGCGAACCATATGCGTATAGCCCGCTACGATCTGGTGGATATTACTAAACAGATATGCGATCTTTTTGTCGATTGGATCGCCATGAACAATATCGATTTTAAGATCAATACCCAGGTGCAGGCTTTATGGGTATGGGTAGACCGCCGGAAAATAGAGTATGCGTTGCGTACGTTACTATCCAATTCGTTGAAGAATACATTTATGTATGGCAAGATCACGATCAATATAGCGGTTGTTAAGGTAGACGGTAAATCTTATTGTTCGTTGAGCATACAGGATGACGGACTCGATGCGCAGGACAGTGCCCGTATCGGTTTGAAACAGATTACTGATATGGCCGAAACAGTTCGTGCAAAGTTTATACAGGAGACAATGGAAGGCCAGGCAGGAACCCGTTGTACGATCCTGATCCCGTTGGGGAAAAGTTCTTTGATGGAACTGCCGGTCGAATTTGTGGAGCCCGACAGCAGCCTGGTCAATCTCAACGAATTTCAGAAAGAAGAGATTGCCGGTTTCGTACAACTTATTCCGCAGAAAAAGGAAACCGGAAAGAAATTGCTGGTGATTGATGATAGCGACCAGATACGTTGGTTCCTCAAACTGGCCTTGGGAAAAGAATATCAGATACTGGAAGCCCGTAACGGGGAGGAAGGGGTGATGATGGCAAAAAAAGAATGTCCCGATGGCATTTTGTGTGATGTCATGATGCCTATAAAAGACGGGTTTACCGCTTGCCGGGAGATAAAGACAAATCCGGGTACCAGCCAGACAGTGGTTATCATGTTGACGGCTAAAGTGGAAAACGAAGATGTGATAGCCGGCATTGAAGCCGGGGCGGATGATTATATCACCAAGCCTTTCGACCTGGAAGTGTTGCGTAGTAAACTGATCAGCCAGTTGAAGCGTCGGGAGCAAATGCGGGCGTTCTATACGCAATCGACTCCTGATACAGAAGGATTTTCTGTCGAAGTTCCTGCTCCGCTCAACGAGATAGAAGTCGCAGGAAATGCTTTTATGAATAAGATTGTGCAGACTATTGAAGAGCATCTGGAAGATCCTTGCTTTGATGCAAAATTCCTGGCGGATGAAATGAGTATGAGTATCCCGACACTTTACCGCAAGGTAAAGGCATTCTCCAATTGCAGTATTCTGGAATTAACGCGAAGTGTCCGTATCAAACGGGCTGCTCAACTGATCCTGCAGCAGAAATATACTATTACGGAGGTCTGCGAAATGGTCGGATTTAATGATATGGCGACCTTCCGCAAACGATTTATCGAGCAATACGGCGTGAATCCTTCTCAATATGGGCAGCCGGTAAGGGTATAAAGCATGGTATTCTTTAAAATAAATGTAAATAAACATAGGAATTTTTATCATTTAAAAATTACCTCACATGAGTGATAAATATACCGCCAGCCTATCAAAATATGGCTGTCTACATTTGCACTGTCAACAAGAAACAACAAAGCAATCTTAATCTTCAAGACAGTCGATATTTAAGTATAGGGTAGTAAAATGATTTATCACATTTAAAACATATAAGTTATGAAATTACAGAATTTAATTTACGCAACTATGGTTGCATGCGCATTCAGCGCTTGTTCAAACGATGACGATCCGAATATCCCGGATCCGGCTTTGGAATTGGATGCTACGTTTACTACAGCATTTAGTGCTGTCGGTAATTCTGGCTCTTCACTAAAAAGTACAACAAAAGCTAGTGATGATGATGCATTCGGTAATGTAGCGAAGATCGGTCTTGCAGTATTTAATAATGGTGCAATGGGAACCGCTATGGCTACAGATGCTTTGTTAAGTTATATGGAAAAGACAAATGAGTCAGATACAACAGCATGTGTTGCTGCAAAATCAGGAAAAGTAAAGGTACTGGTCATAGCGAATCCTACTGCAAATATGTTCCAGGATGCTGCTACTTTGCAAGATTTTCTTAATAAAATCTCTAAAGAGGCTATTAATACGGGAAGTTTATTAATGTCAAGTAAAGTATATGACTTAACATTAAAGGCTGGTAGAAATGTAATGGTTAATGATTTAGGAAACAGTGTTTTTAAAACTAATACAACAAACGATCAACTTCTTAGAGAGGAAAATATAAAGGTCTACCGTAATGTGGCAAGAGTAGAAGTCCCTTCAATAACCGTAAATCCGCGTGAAGGTTTCGGTAAAGGAAAAGGAGCTACATTGACATTGAGTAAAATCTTCGTTGCAAATGTTCGTTCCGGTGTTAGAGTAGGAGGTCAGGACGGTGGTACAGGTTTATTTGCAGCGGATCAAGCCTGGTGTTCAGTTGTTGATGGAGTAAGTGCGCTGAAAGCAGGTGCAGTTACAGAAAGTGATGCTGCTTATTCAATAGAGATTACTGATGAGATTAAATATACATCAGCTGAGGCTCAAACCGGTAAAAAAGAACTTATTGACGGTGCCCAATTCTTCGTTTACGATAATGCTTCTGCTACTGTGTTCGGAACTCCTATAACAGAAGCAACCCTTTTAGTACTTAAAGGTTCTTATTCATATGTAACAGATGCAGGCTCAACAGTTACGGTAAATAACGCTTATTGGACTGTTGCTATCAATAACTCTCTTGAAAATACTTCAGGTAAAGATTTCCCGGCACATTGTGGCGTACTTCGTAACGTTAAATATGTTATGAATGTAACTATTACAGGTCCGGGTAACGGAACAATCGATCCGGATAGCAATGCTGCTAGTTTAACATCGAAGATAGAAGTAGTAAACTGGGGTGAAGTTGTATTAACTCCTGACATCGACTAACAATCAATTAGCTCATACATCCAATTTGGATCACACCGATCAATCCGGGGGATAATTCCCCGGATTGATTTATTCTTATTCTTAAAAACTTTCCGGTTTGCCGATATATAAAACTATTAATATATGAACAATAGGGTTTTATTTTACAACGTTTTCTTGTTTCTCGCTTTGCTATCCTGCTCCCACGACGGAGGACAGGAAATAGACGAGACCGGGGAAGCTGCACTCTCATTACGCATCACGATCCCGCAGATCGGTTCAAAAGCCAACGACTCCGCAATCGGAAGACTTTATGTGGCTGTTTTCGGTACATCCGGCGAGAATGCAGACAAATTGATCGCCGCCCGCGAAGTCAGACAAACAGACACAATTGAAGATATTACCCCGCTCAAAGCCGGGACTATCCGTATGCTTCTCGTTGCCAACGCACCGGAAGGAACTTTCGACGGTTTAACCTCACTGGATCAATTTCTGACCCTCACCCAAAAACTTGAAAACGAAAATACAACCCCGACAATGAGCTCGGGCGTACATTCCTATGTCTTGAAACCCGGTAAGAACACGATCGGATTGCAAAAACAAGGAGCGAACCTGATCACGGCTTCTCCGGTAACTGTCTACCGCACGGTTGCCCGTGTTTATCTGAACAAACTATTCCTGCGTCCCTTAGAGCAATACGCTGATGAGGCGAGTTTCAAACTTGAATCCGTCTTTATGGCCAACGTAAAGAATTATTCCCATTATATCAGTGAGAGCGACTGGGGTGCGATTGAAGTAACCAATCATTCCCTTCCTGATTTTTTCCTGGCAGGCGAAAATGCTGACCTCGAAAATGTCTATAAAGACAATACACCGAAGTTATCCGCCAACCTGCGTACTGCCTATAATTATGATTTCCGCAGTGTGACGGAAGAAACAGGCCTTATTGCAAACTGTGCAGACAATGCTTATTTCGTTTACGAAAATATGAAGGAAACAACCTGGCACACGCTCCTGATCATTCGCGGAACCTACCGCTATAAAGATAAAAGCGGGAATATACAGGAAATAAAGAATATCGATTACCCGATTGTAGTAAACAGGCAGCACGACGATATCACGAATGTTACGGAACACCTGTATGTTCGACGTAATGTCATCTACTCGATCGATGCTATTATTAAAGGGCCCAAGAGCTCTGATACTACGCTTACAAGCATGGTGGAGGTGCAAGCCTGGGGCGAAATCGTTGAAAACCCGTCGATTGATTAATCCAGATAAAACAAATCCGATATGAAACGAAATAAAATATACATCCTGCTGTTGTCCGGTTTGCTGATGGCTTCCTGCTCAAAAGAGGAACAACCGTCGCCGACTCCGGGCGGTGAAGATGCTTTAGTCACTGTTTCTGTGGCAGTCGATGGCGTTGCCAAAACGAAGAGCGGTGACGGGGTTCAGTCCAAAGCGTCGGAAACCACTCCTACGGAAGAAGAGAACGCAATTAAAAACCTGACCGTAGTTTTTATTGATGCAGCCAGAAATGAAGTGATAGGACATACTTACAAAAATGTAACTGATGGTGAAACGGATAATAATAAAGTTACTGTTGCCCTAAAAACCGGAACGTATAAAATGCTGGTGATGGCCAACACCAAAGAGGTCAACTCATTCGTACCGAAAGATTATTATGACTTGATTACTTCATTATCTGAACAAGGAGAGGGCTTTGTAATGAGCAACATTGCCCAGAATGTAGAGATAAGGGCTATTGAAGGTGATAAAAAAAATGTGAATGAAATAAGTGAAAAAGTGAAACGGGTAGTCGGCCGTGTGGATCTGAGCAAGCTGGATGTCAACTGGAAGGATGAAGACCTACAAAAGATAGAAGGTCTGGAATTCCATTTAACCCAAGTGTTTTTGGCTAATGTCCGCCCCGAATCTTATCTGTTCGATATGACGGATTGGAAGTTTGAAGCCGATGCGGATAACAAACATCCTATGGAGATTAAGGAGGGTTACTCATGCGGAATAGGAATAGAGGAGTATTTTCATGGTGGTGATATTGCAGAAGGTAATGAGAAGGATGACAATTTGAGTAAAGGGTTTTCTCCGGCTACTACCATAAAGCCCGATGAAGAAAGTCATACAGACCTCGCCAGCTTCTATGCCATGACCAACTCTGATACAAAAGAGAGTGGGAGTGCCCCTGTCATCCTTTATATCAAAGGCGATTTGTACGACAGCAAAAATAACAAACCCGTCCTCACGAACCGCTGCTACCGCATCAAACTTGCCAAAGGCGTTCAGCGTAACACCATTTACAAGATTGAAGCGACTATCGAGGGAAAAGGATCGCCCGACCCCGGAGATAACAAGGAGAATGTCAAGATGTCTGTCACTATCAGTGTGGAAACATGGGTAGGTGTGACACTCGACACAATAACAATTGATGAAGAAATCGAAATATAATATGAAACAGATCAATCACCCCCGTCAATGGCTGTTGGCTGCTGTTTGCGGCACAGCCCTGGTGCTGACCGGCTGCATTCAGGATAACCTTGCAGCCTGTTATAAGTTGACCCTGAAAGCCGAAAATGCAAAAGGCGAAGATGTCACGGGATCTGCCCTGACCGACGCCTCCCTCTATGTTTTCGATGAAGACTATTCTTATCTGGAAACGGTTCGCCTGACGCAAGCACAGATACTCAACCGCGAAGAAATCAGACTTATATATCCCGAAGATCGTAACCTGCATGTGGTAGCCTGGGGAAATCTTTCGGGAGAAAACCAAACTGTTACGGAAAGCAAGCTGATTGAAGATTTGAAAGTCATGCTTAAAAGCCGTGACGGTTTGGCTCAGACACCCGACGATCTTTTCTACGGCAACCGCCTGGTGCTGACGAAAGCCGGCGGAGGAATTTATGAGGACGATACGATCGTTGTCCGCCCCAAACTCTCGCAAGTCAATATCGTTACGGAGAATATCAGATACGCGTTGGAAAAGAATTTCCCTTCGACGGCAACTGAAGATATCGACTGTGATTATTATGTGAACCGTACCTTGAGCGGCTTCGACTACCAGGGGCAGTTGACCGGAGATAGCGTCTATTATTCGCCCGATGCCGGTTGGGATGAAAACAAAGAATATTTCGCCCCCAACTACCGGATGTGTTCAGGCGATAACCTGGGCGTGGAGCTGACGGCCGAAAACCTTACGCTGGCAACCGCCACCCACGACGATGACGGCAAGCCGCTGAAAGCCCCCGAAGCAGGTGTTCTCTACGTCGTGCTCCGTTTCGCGGAAAACGGCTCATTGCTTTCCGTCCGGCAGACAGTCCGCCCCTGGGGAACGGTCGATGATCATATCGAATTTTAAATCAATCAACAATTAAACCGACTTAGAAAGATGATCTTACATAGATTTATATTATTCATATCTGTAACCATGCTATTGGCATCCTGTTCGAAAGACGACGAGCCGGTAACGCCTTCGATCGGACAGGCCTTACTTTCCGTCGGGCTGCAATTGCGCAGTCAGTCGGAAAGTAAGGCAACGGGCGACGATCCGAACGCCCTGCCCGGCGAAAGCGATATTCATAGCCTGAGTGCCTATGTGTTCAGCAGTGACGGTTCCGAACTGATCGGTTACGGGCGTGTGGAGAATCCCAAATCGGATATGCTGACCGTCACTGATATAGAAACCCGGCCGGAGCGTATCATGCTTGTCGTGCTGGCCAACCTTCCCGAAAGCGTTAACGGTTCGGTCGGCAATTACGCCGGGTTGCAGTCTAGCCTGGCCGACCTCGCATCGCAGTCGCAGGAATCGCTGACCTTCAGTACACAGGTGATCCGCACCGAACAAGCGCTTGTAAAAGGGGAGGACAACCTGATCGGCTTTACGGCAGGGGAGAACATCGACAATATTTCCACCCCGTTGCTGCTCACCCGCATTGCCGCCCGTGTGGAAATGAATACTATCCAGACCCGTTTTGCCGATTCTTCGCTGAAGGGATGCACGGTGCGGATCGATCATATCGCTTTGGCGAACGTTAAAAGTAAATCCTTATTCTTCAGTGAAGGGGACTGGGGCAAAGTGGAAGCTCCTGCCGGACAAGCTGCATTGATATACGGTGCAGGTGTTTCGGAAGCAGCTTCCCTTTTTGCTCCCGGTTCCCATCCGTCCGATTACCTCGGGAGCAATTTTAACCTGACGGTAAACGACAATACACCCCGCCTGACACCTGTTTTTGAAACCTACGCTTTTGAAAACAGCTCGTCGGATGCCGCCCCGACCTTGCTGGTCGTGAAAGCGACCCTGGTGGAAACGAACCAGACCCGTATCTTCACCTCGCCGATCAACCGCAACGGCGTGCTGAACGGCTACGATCATAATTACGTGAAACGGAATTATATCTACCGGCTCCACGTCACTTTTACGGAAACCAGTTTCGACGACAATGCTTCGCTCGACGTTCGTGTCGAAGTAGTCGGATGGGGATATGTACATCAGACAGAAGAAATAAAATAAAAGAATAATAATATGAAACCAATCTATATCGCCCCCTTTCTGCTGGCCCTGTGTTTGCTGGCTTCCTGTTCTTCCGGCGACGACGAACCCAAAGTGATCGTTCCGCAGGATGCAACGCTGACGTTGTCGGTCGCCCCCGGCTCGGTACTGACCAAAAGCTCGGCTTCCGGTACAAAAACGGATGAAGTACAACCCGGCGAAACGCAGCAGGGCGAAGCCAGGATCAACAATATCTGTGCCGCCTTATTCAAAGAGGATGGCAGTTTGCTGACTTCCTCTTATGTGGATTATAGCTCAGAGGCGGGTGGGGGCAAAACGCCCGACACCATTCGGATCAGCGCCAAGAGCGATACAGAATATACCTATGTACTGCTTGTTAATGTCGGAAATAAAACTTTTTCGACGCTCGAAGAGTTGAAGGAGGGAACTTTTGCATTGAAAGATATAAAGGTCGACAACCAGCCTATGTGCAGTCGGTTCAGGAATAATGTGGTATTGAAACCAGGTGCCAATTATATCGGCCCCAAAGAGGTTTTTACTAACGCATCGGAAGCGGAATTCATTAATAAAGAATCAATCAAAGTCTATCGTACTGCCAGCCGTATCGACTTTGAGCAGATCGGCGTGACTTGGAGTGATGAAAATGCCACCGACCTGCAAAAAGCCAATGCCCGTTTCCGTTTGAAGCGGGTGTATGCCACTCAGGTCAAAAGCCATACGTATCTGACAGATCGTAATACCAGTGACAATTCGGTCGAATTGAAAGACGAAACTGACGGATTTACTTATTTGGATGGTAAGCTGCTGAACTCCGGCAGCTATTTGGATGCATTGAATTTGTTTGATTCGGCAGACAAGACAGAGTCGTTTATCATATCCAACGAAAGTTCAACTGATATAGCAGACATAAATGACGGGAACCCCTGGCGCTGCTACGTAACGGAAAATACGGAAAGCGGACTCACCTTGCCTACTACGCTGATCCTGAAAGGGGATATATTACCTGCAACGGGTAATGACGAACCGATCCTGAAAGACCGTTATTTCTTTGTTCGCCTGAAAGATATGAAAGATACCCAGGGGAGGGAACTCCCCGGTATAATCCGCAATTACGTGATCCGTATCAGCGCCACGATTTCCGGAAAAGGTTCCGGCGATGAGGAATACCGCGAAAACGCCTCTGCAATTGTAACCGTCACTCCCGACGACTGGTCTGTTGAAGAAACCCAGCACGAAGGAGTAAACTGATGAACCCCTTGAAGCTCTGCACAACGTCCGCGCTGTCCCGCCGGAGGTCTTGCAGAGCTTCAAAGCGTCCGCGCCGCCGGATTGGAGGTCTTGCAGCACGTCAGAACCCCCAAACCGGCAGCGCGGACGTTTTGAAGCACGTTTTTTCGTTCAGCGGGACAGATCGGAGCTTCTGAAGCTCTGCAAGAAGAATATTCACCTAAATAATTTTATAACATGGAAATCAACAAAATTAGCGTAGCCCGCATGAACAACGGGGCACATTTCCTGTACAACACCGACTTTTATGCCCGTATCGATGCGGATACGGCAGTAAAAGAAAAGATCACGGAAGCATTGGCTCGTTATAAACAGGCAATCGGCCTTGAAGATGAAGCCCTGAAAATTTCGCAAAAAAGCCTGAACTCAGATAAGATAGCCGAGTTCGACAGTAAACGTGACTCTCTTTTTATAGCTATAAAAAGCATTGTGAAAGCACAATTGGCCGTTTCCAATACGGAGATTAACGAGGCGGCTGTTAGAGTTTCGCAATTGATAAAAGATTACAATATAGACACTAAAGGACAACTGGACAAGGAAACCGGCCTGATGCTCAACCTGATCGACGATCTGGAAAACAAGTATGCTGCCGAGGTCGAAAAATTGGGCTTGGGAATGTTTCTCACTCAATTGAAAGAATCGAACTTCAGTGTCCGCAATTACACGGACAGCCGTAATAAGGAATTACTGGAAAAACCGGCTTATAAACTGGCCGAAGCCCGTAAGATTACCGATGCTGCTTATCAGGAAGTTGTCAAACAGATCAATGCCCATGCTACCCTGGAAGGGGATGCCCTTTATAAGAATTTGATCGCCTTGCAAAACCAGGAGATAGTACATTATAAACAGCAGGTTTTAAAACAGCCTGTCACTCCTCCGTCGGATGCCCCGCTTATCCCTGACACTCCAACCGAACCGGATACTCCGGGTGGTGGCAGCGGTGGCGGTGAAGACGACCGTCCGGTAATTGACTAATGACGTGTTGTATTTTTGAGAGAAAAGGGGGAGCGCTGTCATTCTGTCGGTCGTTTCCCCCTTTTGGTTTGAAATAAATGCCTCTTCAATGGGGGTATTCATTAAAAAAGCGGATATTCTCACGCTGTATGGTATTTTTCTCAATTTTCATGAGAATATTTTTTATTCGGATTTTTAAGTGATTTTTTTCGTTGAACGGCTGTTTTTTGCAAGGTGTATTTATCGTTTTCATAGGGTGTTTATATCAAAATCAAGGCTTTAAAAAATACCCCGCCTGGGTGTAATATTTGCCTATCGTCCGCTATCCGGGCTTGCCGTACATTTGCATTGTAAACGTAAGGGTAAAATTTTAATAGTAAAAAAACATTCATTCCTATGAACGCAAAAAATATCATCTTAGCAATCTTAATGGTTCTGTCATTCGCAGCATGTTCTTCTGAAATAGAAGGTATCGACAATAATATGACAAACACAAACGTAAATAACGGCACAACTTCCATATCTGTACGCATGATGACGGAAGGGGTAGGAACGAAAGCTGAAGCCAATTCATTGACATCAGAAGAGACTGCAATTAATAATTATATTATAGCAGTTTTTGAACACGGATCAAAGGAACGTATCGGTTATGTGAAAGGTCAAAATCAAACGACTGGTGGCGATGTTACAGGTTTGAATCTGGATGTTGACACTAAAGAAGGTCTTGTAGACATTTTCGTAATCGCAAATCTTAATGAAGAAGATGAAGCATTGTTCGGTGCTATTTACACTTCTACTGAATTTAAGAAACAGACTTTTGGTAGTTTGAATAACCTGGTAAAAGTCGGTTCGGCAATTGAACAGGAAATATTTGCCGGTAATGCCAATGTAACTGTTCGACTATCTCAGCTTACTGCTCGTGTTCGGGTAAATGTGGCAGAAACAGCCAGCGTAAACGACAATAAACCGGGTGAAGGAGATGTAACAGCTAGTATCAAAGCGATTAACTATATTGCAAAAATACAAAGCACTTCCAGATTCGAACCGGAAGCCGGAACGGGAGAAACTCCGGAAGAAGCAATAGCACTTAAGGGTAACAACTTCCATTTCGACACCTACAAACTGAACGATCCTTCACTGGTTTTAAACGTTGAGATTGTTGTTTCAACAAGCGGGAAAGATAATGTGACTATTTCAAAGGAAATCACAGTTCCTTTCAGTGTAGACGGCTCTCTGTTATCTGTTTTGGAAAATGGGAAATCATATCAGCTTACTATTGAAACTGCTCTATCGGTAAGTGTTCATTGCGATCCGATATTTACTTATAAGTTGCATGAAATTGAAACGATTGAACAAGATGAAATAACATTCAAGTAATCCTGTATTTGCTATACATTCACAATCGATAAATAAACAATAAAATATTATGATATATTCTGGCAAAAACATATTCAGCTTATTGGCAAGTCTTTTCATTTTTCTCTCTTGTTCGGATGAAACTCTTGTCGGTCCGGGAAAAGAAATTGAAGTCGAAGAAGGGATACCCGTAACTGCTACTGTCCAATTCGGAACCTCTGAAGCCATGAAGATCGACACAAGAGCTACAGATTTTAATGATGATAAAGACCCGGTCTATACGTTGGCTATCCTGGTCTTTAAAAAAGCGGCAGATGGCACGAAAAATATTGTCGGTGAACCTCAGTTTTTTACATCTGATGAGATCGAAAATAAGACTGTAACATTTAATACAACTTCCGGTAAAAGATATGTGTACGCTGTTGCCAATTATAAAAGCTCGATATTCAATGACCTGGAAGAGCAATTGAGAGATGTTACGACTTTGGACGGCTTGAAAGAATTATCAGTCAAATTGCAGGAGAATAATATTTCAGTACTCGACAACCAGTTCTTAATGAGTGGCTGTTTTGTTAGTAAGAATGCATCGCACGAGGACGAGGGATATTGTGTTATTAAAGAAGGTGCTCTTATTAGTCCCACAGGTGAAAGTGGATATATCGACTTAAAAAGAATAATGTCTTCCATTCAATTTGAAGTTTATTCCAATACTGGTGCCGAATTTGTTCCTGATAGCTGGCAAGTAGTAAATGTCCCTCAATACGCAAAGGTTGTGGAGCAGGATGATGATTATCCGGGCAATAGTAGTAGTGATTATGAATCATCCAAAGAAAGTTCGGTTTTTACGACCAATGGAAATAAAGCTGTTTTTTCTTTCCTGATGATGGAAAACAGGAATACATCTGATAATTCGATTTCTACCTATGATGAACGAGAAAAACAGGAGTTTGCTCCTCGTAGCTTCGTTAATGCTCCTACTTACTCCACCTATGTGGTTCTGAAAGGAACTTTTATCGGAAATACGAATGAAACAATAGGTACGGATGATTCGGAGGAAAAGTATGTAAAAGCTTTTACAACCTATTACATACATTTGGGAGATTGGCGTGAAAAAGAGTCAGGTAAAGGAAAGGAATTTGAAAATTTCAGCATTTCCCGAAATTGCCGTTATATCTACAAGGTTAATGTGGTAGGAGTAGATAAGTTGATCGTCGAAGTAGAAAAGGCAGATGAACAAGTTTGGGGAGGTGACGGGGATATGTTTGTTTCTTCAAATAATGTCAGAACTTTCGATGCACATTATGAAACGACTGTCATTTCTTTTTCAAGAAAGGAAATAGGTGATTTGATAACGAAATATGGAGCGACATTTAGTGATGGTGAAGATTATGAAACTGCACGCAACAAATTCAAAGAGAATTTCCTGATATATGCATCTACTCCTAAAAACGGTTTCGCAACAAATGGAACAAATGATATTGACTGGGTAACCTACAAAAGGAATACAAAAGGATATACAGATTTCATGAAGTATAAAGAAAATACTTCTGATGAACCTCTGGATTCGGAGGGCTTTAAAGGGGACTTGTTTGATGCTTATTATTATCGATATAACTCTGAGGACGATCCTTTTGATGGGGATGGAGTAATTCGTTATACCTGTTTTATCGATGAATATTTCTATGATGATCTGAATTTTAGCGATTTTGTAAATCAGCAACCTCGTACAATCCAAATATGTACTTATTATAACAAGAATAATGAATCATCAAGTACAAGTACTATTAATATGGCATCATATACGTTCTCCCAAAAGTCGATCAGTACGATTTATGATTTGGATGAATTGGATAATGATATTTCTATAAACGGTTATGGAGTAGAGTGGATGCAGGAAGGGGATAATTTATCTCCCAAATGTGGCCTTGTATCTTATGGAAAAAATGAATCTGAACAAGGCATAACAAATATGTGGGGATTTATAACAGAAACAAAAGTTTTTGATTGGACAAAATATATTGACTATAAGAGCAATGCATTGACTCCTGATTATAAATATGCAGAGTATGCTTGTCTGACAAAAAATCGTGATGTAAGTGGTAATGGTATAATAGATGATGATGAAATACATTGGTATCTTCCGGCAATTACTCAATATATGGAATTGGTCGTTGGAGAAGATGCTTTGCCTAAAGATGTTCGATTGTATAATAATGCAACTACAACTTCTAATGAATTTATTAGTAGTTATTTCTATCTTGGGGACTATTATATTTTATCTGCATCTGAAGGTCTTTCCTTATCCTTTCAAAGAAAGGGAAAATACCCTTATCGTTGTATACGTAATCTAAGAAATGTAACTGCTGAAGCGACAACTTTTGTTACTTTTTCAGATGATTTTTATGGTAAGAATACACATAATCGAGGAGATGATTATACATTTAAAAACTATTCTTTTGGTCGTTTGAACCCCAAGGCGAAGCGTAATAATGTGAATTCTGCATTAACTTTTGGACATAATATTTTTGATGAAGAAAATAGATTACCGGAATCTTTTGATGTTGGAGAATTAATAGAGGATGATATTACTGCGTATGATGCAGCTTTTAAAAATCCCTGTAAGGATGCTGATAAAGGTTGGCGCCTTCCAAATCAAAGAGAATTGTTTATTATTTCTTTTTATAAGCAACAGAAAGGTATGGGGACTTTAAGTCTATATAGTTGTACAAAAGGTACTTCTGAAGATTCATATTGTGGTTTTCAGGCTGATAATAATACAGCTAAAAGTAGGATGACTATGTGGTCTAGTTATACTAAAGATAGGAGTTATCGTTGTGTCAGAGATAAAAAACTAACAAATTAACATGAACCGATCAGATTTAATAAAAAGAGTAGCCGGCAGGCTCTTATTAGACGATGAGGAGGCCGCAACCTTTATCAGGGTATGGGAAGAAGAGGTAGAGAAAGCCTTGATAGAAGATGGTGAAATCGGTTTGATGGGATTTGGCTCATTTAGTTTATGGAAGCAGACCGCTCGCCCGGGACGAAATCCGAGGGCAAATGTCTTCTGTATGATCGCTCCCCGCAACAGTGTCAAATTTAAACCGGGTAAATTCCTGCTGGAACATCTGAATCCCAAGAAGGAAGAACCGGACGAAAATGTATAATGATAAAATTCCGTAGTATGAAACAAGCATCTGACGTAGAAGAAATCTTACTGAATGAAGTAGATAATGAGAAGTACGTTTACCTGTATCTCGAAGGAGATAACTGGTGTGCTTACGAACGTTCGGCTTATTATCTGGCAAAGGAATTTCCGGTTGTTCTCAACAAGGAAATAGTGCACGGCGGTTACGAAGTCATCCTGATGAAGGCTTCTTTCAATATCGATAAAATGCAGCTTCCCCTGTTTCGCTCCGCAGTCTTGAAAAGAGTAGGGGACGATCAGGTTCTTTTCCAGATCCCCCACACCATTGACGGTTTTGTGGAATGGAAAGCGGAACTACTCGACGTGATGCCGGCCTAATTACCGGCCGGCTCTTCCTTCGGGATCGTGGATGCATTCCCGTTCCTGAACGCCGTATAATGCGGCGACATGATTTCTACCCCGGCTTTGTCGAAATAATCCTGTATGTTCTGGTGCAAGTTAGAATAGATGGCCGTCATCTTATCCGCATCCCGGATATAAGCGTTAATCTGGTAGACAGGATAGAAGTCCTCTAAAGACGTTTCGAGGACAAAGGGAGCCGGTTCAGGCATCACACCGGGCGTTGCCAGTGCCGCATCCGTCAGAAGCTGGTGGACTTTCCGCCAGGGCGCATCATACCCGATCGTCACTTCGGAATGGATGATCAACCCGTAAGTTCGTGCCGACGAACTGTAATTGACTGTCTGTGACGACATGATAAATGAGTTCGGTATCGTTACGATTTCGTTCTTTATCGTGCGGAGGCGGGTCACGAAGGCCGTCTTTTCAATCACATTCCCCACCGTATCGTTCAGTTTGATCCTGTCGCCCTGCTTGAAGGCACGCATATAAGTGATCACGAATCCGGCAATGATATTCCCGATCACCGTGCTCGACCCCAACGAAACGATCAGACCTACAAAGACCGACACTCCCTGGAACACGCCCGAATTGGCTCCGGGCAGATAAGGATAGATCATAGCGATCATGAATGCGTACAGCAGGAAACGGATAATATGATAGGTTGGCATCGCCCAGTCCGAATAAAATCCATTAATATTCAATCTTCCCGCATCTATTTCCGTGGCCAGGTAGCGGATGCCCCTGATCACATACTTTATAACCAGGCAGATCACGATAATCGTAAAAAGGTTGGGAATATAATCCAGTATTCCTACCAGGATGCTTTTAGCCGGGTTCCAGATGTAATAGGCAATCTTGTAGGCAAGCTCTTTGGTTTGCGGGAAGATCGAGAAAAGGATCGGTATGGTCAGCACCAATAGGATGAACAATAACAGGTAGCGCAGGATGCTTGCCAGAAAGACCAGCAGCTTTACCTGTTTTTGCGTGTCCAGTATCTCGTAGTTCTGGATGGAGATTGGCTTTAGTTTGGTGTCTTTCAGTAACTCGATCCGTGCTTTCGCTTTTTTATATAGCCACGACGAAAGGCGGAACAGCAGGTATTGTCCCAATAGCACCAACACGAAATAAAGAACATGTTTTCCGGTTTCCCACCAATTTTCGTGGAGCTTGTCCGTTTTCAGTTTGGCAACTGTCTCCCGGTGCAGCGAGTCTAGTTTTTGGATCTGGCCTGTTTTTAATTTGAATGTGCCGTCTGCTTTCTGTATGGCGGACGAATCCGTATGTGTCAGGGTTGTATCTGCCTGGAAAATATCCTTGATGACATTCTGCAACTGGGCATTTGCCGTCGTATGCAGAAGCGATAAGAGTAGGAAAAAGCATAAAGCTCTGTACTGTTTCATTTTGGCGTTCGTATTTATTGTTGATTTACATACAACAATATAGAATACGAAACGTTGAAAGGGTGGATAAAAATTCTATCCACCCTTTCCTATGATCCTTTTGTTCCGTCCGCTGTTACCAGGGAGTGATCGTTACGTTACGGAACTCCACTTCTTTACCTTCGCTCTGCAGGCCGATGTAACCTTCTTTTTGCTTGTTCCATCCGGTATTCTGATAAACGCCGTTGATATAAACGTTGATTTTTCCGTCTTTCACGTAGATATTGGCTTCATTCCATTCTCCGGCAGGTTTTTCGCTGCTTGGCGCATTCTTCTTGACAACCGGAAAACCGGGACGGGGTTCGCCCGGCTTGCCCTGATACTGTGCCAGGTCGGAACCACCCAACAGGACAAAGTCACCCGCACTGCCCAACATCAGGTTACACTCGATTCCGTTCGGGAACGGGTTTTTCGGTTCGGCAATCAGCAGGAAGATACCGCTGTTCGCATTCTGGTCGCCGTTCGGCCAACGCCATTCCACATGCAATTTATAATTGTCGTATTTCTCTTTCGTGTACATATAACCGAAAGGCTGTCCGGTGATCTTGATCACGCCGTCGCTTACGGAATAAACCTGTTCGGGCGGGACTGAGTTTTTATCGACAACGAAATTCCAGTTTGAAAGATCTTTTCCGTTAAACAACTTGGTTGTCTTTTGTGCGTTCGCATCACTTCCGAAACACAAAAAAGCGGCAGCAACCGCTGCCATGCAAAGCATTCTTTTTTTCATGGTACTAAATGAATTATATGTAATTAATCAACAATAAGTTTGCGGTAACGAACGCGCTTCGGTTCTGTGTCGCCACCCTGTTTGTGCTTGTATTCTTCGTATTCGGAATAAGTTCCCTCATAGAATACCACATTCGAATCGCCTTCGAACGACAGGATATGCGTACAGATACGGTCGAGGAACCAGCGGTCGTGCGAAACGACAACGGCACATCCGGCGAAGTTCTCCAGACCTTCTTCCAGGGCACGCAGCGTGTTGACGTCGATATCGTTGGTCGGCTCATCCAGCAGCAATACGTTGGCTTCGGCTTTCAGTGTGATGGCCAGGTGCAGGCGGTTGCGTTCTCCACCGGACAATACGCCGCAAAGCTTCTCCTGGTCGGCTCCAGCGAAGTTGAACCGCGACAGGTAAGCGCGCGAGTTGATCTCTTTGCCGCCCACGCGGATAAATTCCTGGCCGCCTGAAACAACCTGGAAAACCGTTTTCTTCGGGTCGATATCCTTATGTGTCTGGTCTGCATAGCCGACTTTCACTGTTTCGCCCACTTCAAATGTCCCCTTGTCGATGCTTTCCATTCCCATGATCATCTTGAAGAGCGTCGTTTTACCGGCACCGTTCGGGCCGATCACACCAACGATACCGTTAGGAGGGAGCATGAAGTTGAGGTCGTCGAACAGCAGCTTTTCGCCAAAGGCTTTGGCCACATGCTGTGCCTCGATCACCTTGTTACCCAGACGAGGACCGTTCGGGATAAAGATTTCCAGCTTGGCTTCGCGCTCTTTCTGGTCTTCGTTCAGTAAGGCTTCGTATGAGTTCAAACGGGCTTTACCCTTAGCCTGACGGGCTTTGGGAGCCATGTTGATCCATTCCAGCTCACGTTCGAGTGTCTTACGGCGTTTGCTGACCTGCTTTTCTTCCATCGCCATCTTCTTAGTCTTCTGATCCAGCCAGGAAGAGTAATTACCTTTCCAGGGAATACCTTCGCCGCGGTCGAGTTCAAGAATCCATCCGGCCACATGGTCGAGGAAGTAACGGTCGTGCGTGATACATATTACCGTACCCGCATATTGCTGCAAATGCTGTTCCAGCCAGTCGATCGATTCGGCATCCAGGTGGTTGGTCGGTTCATCGAGTAGCAGCACATCCGGTTGCTGAAGCAGCAGGCGGCATAGGGCCACGCGGCGGCGTTCACCACCGGAAAGCGTATCCACGACCTGGTCTTCGGGCGGACAGCGCAGGGCATCCATCGCCCGTTCCAGGCGGCTGTCGAGGTTCCATGCGTCGGTTGCGTCGATCTTGTCCTGGAGTTCAGCCTGGCGTGCGATCAGCGCATCCATTTTATCCGGATCATCCAGTACTTCGGGGTCGCCGAATTTCTCGTTTACTTCTTCATATTCCTTTAATGTGTCTACGATATCCTGCACACCTTCCTGTACGATCTCTTTTACCGTCTTGCCGGCTTCCAGTTTCGGGTCTTGTTCCAGATAACCTACCGAGTAGCCGGGCGAGAATACAACTTCTCCCTGGTATTCTTTTTCAATACCGGCAATGATTTTCAGCAACGTAGATTTACCGGAGCCGTTGAGGCCGATAATTCCGATCTTAGCTCCATAGAAGAAGGACAGATAAATATTTTTCAGCACTTGTTTCTGAGGAGGGAAAGTCTTGCTCACACCCACCATCGAGAAAATAATTTTCTTGTCGTCTGCCATATTTTTAAGTATGTATATTATGATTTTTTTTCCAGGACAAACATACATAAATATCTTTAGATTTTAAAATAATTATCCTGCTTCCCCTTGATTCGTCTCATTCTTCCTCTTTATTAGGCAGATGATTGGGGCGATAATGAACAGGTAGAAGTGTTACTATAGAAAGTATGCGGAAAATATACAGTTTCGTTATATGCAGTAAGCCAGTAAGTTCTGTCTCCTATGTGAAAAATTCTGCAAAAAAATCATTGGAATATTTGCATAATATAAATCAACCCCTTATCTTTGCACCCGCATTACAGAGGTAACGCACCGGATGATTCGCTAGCTCAGCTGGTAGAGCACATCCCTTTTAAGGATGGGGTCCTGGGTTCGAACCCCAGGCGGATC
>OGJY01000307.1_pt1 | contig 69706 bp, 44 predicted proteins | sample 1572231 | NCBI WGS metagenome assembly OGJY01 (sample SAMEA2582121, study PRJEB24529) | metagenome | biome: Human gut stool | place: China | collected 2011
GCACGCAAACTGGGTTACAAGTCGATCATGATCAACTACAACCCGGAAACGGTTTCTACCGACTACGATATGTGCGACCGTCTGTACTTCGACGAACTTTCTTTCGAACGTGTACTCGACGTAATGGATCTGGAAATGCCGAAGGGTGTAATCGTATCCGTAGGTGGTCAGATCCCGAACAACCTGGCTATGAAGCTGTATCGCCAGAATGTTCCGGTACTGGGTACTTCCCCGCTGTCGATCGACCGCGCTGAAAACCGCCACAAATTCTCCGCCATGCTGGATACACTGGGTATCGACCAGCCGAGTTGGGCAGAGTTGACCAGCATGGAAGAGATCGACGGCTTTATCGAAAAGGTGGGCTTCCCGATCCTGATCCGTCCGTCTTATGTTCTTTCAGGTGCTGCGATGAACGTTTGCCACAACAAGGAACAGATGATCGAATTCCTGGATCTGGCCGCTAAGGTATCTAAAGAATATCCGGTGGTTGTTTCCGAATTCCTTCAGGGAGCAAAAGAAGTGGAATTCGACGCAGTAGCCATGAACGGCGAAGTGGTTGAATACGCTATCTCCGAACATATCGAGTTTGCCGGTGTCCACTCAGGTGACGCCACACTGGTATTCCCGGCTCAGAAGATCTACTTCGAAACGGCACGCCGTATCAAGAAGGTGAGCAAGATGATTGCAAAAGAACTGAACATCAGCGGCCCGTTCAATATCCAGTTCCTGGCTAAGAACAACGATGTGAAGGTTATCGAATGTAACCTGCGTGCATCACGTAGTTTCCCGTTCGTATCAAAGGTTCTGAAACGCAACTTCATCGAAACGGCCACACGCATCATGTTGGATGCTCCTTATACAAAACCGGACAAGAGTGCTTTCGACATCGACTGGATCGGTATCAAAGCTTCCCAATTCTCTTTCGCCCGTCTGCATAAGGCAGACCCTGTACTGGGTGTGGACATGAGCTCAACCGGTGAAGTAGGTTGCATCGGCGATGACTTCAATGAAGCATTGCTTTCTGCCATGATCGCCGTAGGTAATACCATTCCTAAAAAGAATGTCCTGGTTTCTTCGGGTGCAGCCAAGAGCAAAGTGGATTTGCTGGAACCCTGCCGCCTGCTGAATGAGAAAGGATACCAGATCTATGGTACTGCCGGAACTGCTAAATTCCTGAACGAAAACGGTATTGCCGCTACAGCCGTATGCTGGCCGGATGAACAGGGCGACCTGAATATCATGGATATGTTCAGCAACCACGTATTCGAACTGGTTGTAAACATCCCGAAAGACCATAGCAAACGCGAGCTGACCAACGGTTACAAGATCCGCCGTGCAGCGATCGACCATAACATTCCGCTGATCACCAACGCACGTCTGGCCAGCGCGTTTATCGAAGCTTTCTGCACTATGGATGTGAAAGATATCCAGATCAAAGATTGGCAGGATTATAAATAAGCAAATATTTTTATTATATTTGTGACCATAATACGTAGAGACAGGACAAAATCCTGTCTCTACACGTTTAATTCTTATTCGAAGCTTATGTATAGACTACCGATATTATTCCTTGCCTTCATGCTCACCTTCTGGGTGGCGCGTGCATCATCGGTAGATGTTCCTAATATCTTCATCAAAAATTTTACTGTAGACGATTATAAAGCCAGTTGCCAGAACTGGGGATTATCGGTAGCCTCCGACGGGGTGTTGTATGTAGCCAACAATATGGGTTTACTCACTTTTGACGGCAACACCTGGAAACACTATGAAACACCGAACAAGGAAGCCATTAACGGCGTCACTTTCCTGAACGATACGATTTACACCATCAGTGAGGGTTCTTTCGGTGGATGGACACGCGACAATCTCGGCGTAATGCGTTACCACAAACTCAACAAGATACCGGCCGAAGTTAAATTCAAAGAGCCGCCGGCATCCATTCCCTTCGTTCTTCCCGACGAAATACTTCATGCGCAGCCATCTGTCTTTATGACGATAGATGATATGTATTTCATAGGGACACAAAACCGCGGGCTGTATATCACAAGCCCCGACGGAACCATTCTCCGCCATTTATCGACACAGGATCAATCGTTGCCCGACAATATCGTGCGTGCTATCTGTATACAGGACGCCCAGCAGATATGGGTCGCTTTCGATAACGGGCTGTCGCAGATATCATTCGAACCTTCCCTCGTCAGACTGGGAAAACGAAGCGAGATAGGCAAGCTCAAAAATGCGTTTCTACGTAACGACACGTTATATATCCAGACCAATACCGGCTATTTCAAAAGGACATTAAAAGGCGGCGACAGCTTCCAGCCTCTCGACATCAGCAAGGAGCTGTTTTATTTTCCGCCTCAGACAATCGCTTACGATACACTTCAGGTCAATTCCATATTCAATAATCCCGAAGCTTTGGGAAACTTTGCCGATGCCGACCAGATTTATCCCATCGGGAACGACCTCTACTGGCTCTGCGTGAAGAACGAAGCCGGACTGTTCCATAACGAAAACGGCAACGCGACATTAAAATGCAGGCTGCTGCTCGACAATTACAATATGAATATGGTGAGTAGAGACAGGAGAATGTTCCCGCTTAGCGACTCTTTACACCTGATCTCGGCCATGCAAGGCGTATTACTTGTCAATATACGCGACCTGATCGGCAGTGGCCTGGGAGCCGGAACACCCCTGCAAATATCGGAAATAGAATATGTAGACAAACATGGTGAACATAACCTGCCCGTCAATTCGGAGAAGATCACATTACCTCATAATTTCCAGGAACTATCCGTTTACGTGGGAAGTACGATCTTTACGCCTAACCACCTGATCAGCTATATGATAGAAGGAGTATCGTCCGATTGGTCGCCCTGGCAGAAAGACGGGGAGATATCCTTCCTTCAGCTACCGGAGGGCAAATACACCCTGAAGATACGAAAATACGTGGTCAGAGGCCCTTATATGGAAATAGCGATCCCGATCACCGTCCGTCCCCCCTGGTATAATACCATCTGGGCATGGCTGGCCTATATTATCCTTACCGGGATAATAGCCAAGTTCGTACTCGGTTATCACCTGCGAAATCTGCGTAAGGAAGAACTTGCCCGGCAGGAAGCCGAAAGACAGGCAGAAAAACAGAAGATCCAGCAGATGAAAAGTGACATGCTGGAAGCCGAACTGCAAAATAAGAATAACGAGTTGAGCCTGCAAACCTCGGCACTCCTGAAAAGAAACCAGGCCATACAGGCATTGCTGGACGAGTTGGAGCGTCAGAAAGAAACGTTGGGCGACCGTTATCCGAATAAGTTATATATACGGATGAAGAATCTGATAGAAGAATCTCTGAACGACCAGGCAGACTGGTTGTTGTTTGAAAGCCATTTTAACAGTGCACATCAGAATTTCATCGAACGTTTACGCCAGCAATATTCGGATATCACAACAGGTGATTTGCGGATCTGCTGTTTGTTGCGGATGAATCTCTCTACAAAAGAAATTGCATCGCTTCTAAACGTATCCGTACGTGCTATAGAACTACGCAGATACCGTTTAAGAAAGCGCCTTTCACTGGATGGGGACACCAACCTCATCGATTTCCTTATGAATTACTAAAAAATATTTTCTATTTTTCCACACTCAACAACGAGTTGTATATCAGCAATATACACACCATTGTAGTAGCAATGAGAAAGTATTGTAGCATTATTTTCCACCTCACAAATAAATTGTGCAAGTAGTGTAGTAGTACTTTTTATCCAATTATACTTTTAAATATACTTCCTTTGCCAGTGCAAATGAATCTTAATTTCTAAGACACGATGAAACACGAGCTGGAAGAACAACTTGAAGAGTTGGAAAGGCAGGGCATCAGTCGCCGCCATTTCCTGAAAATATTAACAGCCGCTGGTATTATAACAGCTGTAGGTACACAAAAAGTTCATGCATTCTCAAGTGATGCAAAAGGTAAAATCGTAGTTATCGGTGGAGGGGCAGCCGGCATCAGTATGGCAGCACGCCTGATGCACTGGTTAGACAACCCGGATATTACATTGATCGATCCAAGCGACCGTCAGTATTATCAACCCGGTTTTACTTTAATTGCTTCAGGGGTTTACCAACCGGAAGATGTTTGGAAGAAGCAGGAGAATTGTATTCCGGACGGCGTGAAATGGATTAAAGATTCAGTTGCAGCAGTCGACCCGGTAATGAACCAGGTGACAACAGCCAACAACGAAAAGATCCCATACGACTTTCTGGTACTGACACCGGGGGTACAAACAAACTGGGAAAAGGTTGAAGGCATTACACACGATACGTTAGGGGCAGGAAATGCTCACAGTATATATGATTTCGAAGGTGCACAAAAAACCTGGAAAGCACTTCAGGAATTCTCTAAAACAGGTGGCCGTGGTATCTACACCGATACATACACGAAACACAAATGCGGAGGAGCACCGAAAAAGATTTGTTTGCTGACAGAGGATTACAGCCGCAAACAGGGTACACGGGATAACTTGAAACTGGATTATTTCACAGCCGCCAAAGAGCTGTATGATATTCCTTTTTATACTCCCCGTCTACTGGAGATCTATAAGGAACGTAACATTCCGATCAATCTCAACGTGCGTGTAAAAGGTGTCGATACCGCAGCCAAACAGGTACATTTTGAAAAGGTTGAAACAGTCGGAGAAGAAAAGGTGATCACTCCTTTCATAGAAGATTACGATTTCTTCCACTTCGCACCTCCTATGTCGGCTCCTGATTTCGTTCGCGAAGCAGGCCTGGGATGGACAGAAGGCAAACTGGCTGCCGAAGCCTGGGTGATGGTCGATAAAGCGACACTGGTTCATAAAACGTATCCGAACATTGTCTCCCTGGGAGATGTTGCCGGAATACCGACCAGTAAAACCTCTGCTGCCGTACGTATGCAGGTGCCGATCGCAGCAAAGAACCTGATCTCGCTGATGGAAGGCAAAGAGCCTGTTGAGAAATACAACGGTTACGCAGCCTGCCCGATTGTAACAGACTATGGACACGTACTTTTGTGCGAGTTCGACTATGATAAAAAGCCGGTTCACTCGTTCCCGTTCAGTATGCTGGACACATCGAAAGAACAATGGGCGGCTTGGTTACTGAAAGTTTACATGTTGAAACCAATGTATTTCTACGGAATGCTGAACGGTTACGCTTAACGGACCAAAAATAACAACTCCCTATAATTCAAATGCCAAACTACAGAAAATCCCCGGCTCAACTCCTTGAGACCGGGGATTTTGTTTTAAAAGCCTATAAGTACTAATTGTAAACTCCTTACTCAGTATTGCCAGGATGTACAGGGTATTCCGCTAGGGTGTACAGGATAATTCACCAAAGTGTACTGGGTAACCGATTATCCTGTACACCCTGGCAATACTGAATCCTTACTTTTATACTAATAGGTAATAAGCTTTAAACTAAAAGACAGGCTGAAAAGGAATAATTTTCACAAGAGGGAGTGATAGATAAAGGGTGGCAGATGGCAGATAGGATGATAGATAAAAACATATCATCTGCCACCCTTATAAAACTAGTATTCAATCAAATAAATAATTTTATTGCAGATGGCAGATAATATTCATAAAACTCTTGTATAAAAGAAAAGTTATTCCATCTTCCGGTAATATCGCGGTGTATAATCCGGTAATAATTCCGGATGGAACACCCACACCAGGTCTTTCAACAGATAGTCGGGATGGATCGGAAACTCTTCATAATAAGGCACGACACCTGTATTGCAAGTATAGATACGACGGTTTTTGAAGGCATCAAAGTTCTCGTAAGGGGTATATTCGGTACGCAGATCCTTGTATGTCATATCGTTCGTCTGATTATATTTGATCAGCCACATATCGGCATGGATCGCTTTGTCGAGCACCGTTTCGAATGCCAGAGGTGTACTGCCTGCTCCGGGAAGGTCTTTAAAGACATAATCGGCTCCGGCATCTTTATACAGGTGGGCGATATAACTGTCGCCGGCCGGCATATACCAGGATGAGCCGAATTTCTTTTCGGAGATAACGGTAGGTTGGTTGGCAACCGCCTTTGTCAACTCCTTCAATGCCAGATAACGTTGTTCCGTTTCGCGGAAAATAGAGTCTGCCATCGCGGCTTTATTGAACAACAAGCCGTAGAAGCGTACCCATTCGGTTCGTCCCAAAGGCAACGACTCCATATAGTCGGCCGCTTCGATGATAGGAATACCCAGTTTCTCGGCAGGACCATAGCCTGCATTTTGGAAAGGGGAAGCAATGATGATCTCTGCTCCTATGTCGATAATCTTTTCGATGTTCGGTGCCGTAGCCTCTCCCAGATCGGCGATCTTTCCGGCACGCAGGCCTTCCTGAATGGAAGGAGTATCCATATACCGGGGCTCACATACACCGATAACCTTATCGGCTTCATTCAACTGATCGATAATGGCGGCATGCACAGAGGTATAAACAACAATATTATGAATAGGGGTTCGTACAACCGTTCCTTTTGGCAGATTGCCCGGCACAGCGGACAGATTGCGATCCACCAGAAGATAACGTTGCAGAATACGCGTACTATCCCAAGGGTCGCGCACTTCAACGGACGTATAATCCTCGAAATGCTGTACAGTGAAGCCGCTGGCATAACGGATAGAGTCGGTAGAGAGGGATTGATTGGAAACAGATTGCCTGTTTGGTTGCGCACAAGACACAACCAGACAGGCAATCCAGAATAACAGTATTTGTTTCATGTTACTGTGCTATAAAACAAACTTTTTGAGTATCGTAGCCACCAGTGTCAAACGGTTCGCCATCCTTCTTTCCTTCAGGAGTGAAGACATACATAGAAGCAGTTTCACCATAAGCTGCATTACTGATATAGATTTTACCGGTAATTGGATCTACATCAATTGAGTTCGGATTTGCCAATGTTGTACCGTCGGTAATCAGATTCTGAGATTCTACAGCACCTGTCAATGCATCATACTTCATGAAAGAAGGAGCTGGTGCACCCCATTGTGCATAGACTACATACAACTTATCGTTAACCAATGACATTTTCGAACCATTGCCAATAACCGAAACCTTATCCGAAGCATCAATACGCTGTACTGTATTTTTAATATCCCCATAATCACCCATAGAAACAACATATACGTCTCCTTTACTGCTGGCAGCTAGGTTACACGGGTTGATTATTACTTCTATTTCTTTTTCCAACTTGGCAGTGGCTGGATCGATCACTCCTACAGTCTTACCTTTGCCATATTCAGATAAAGCCACATAGATTTTACCGTTAGCAGCCGCCAATTGTTCCGGATAACGACTTGATTTCACTTCGTTACCATCCTTATCGGTAGTTGTAGCCATTCCCAAAGATATTTCCTTTTCCAATTCCAAAGAAGTCGTATCGAGTACGGCAACAGAACTACCATAATAATAAGAAACATAAACCTTTCCATCCAGTGCAGTAAAACAACGTGGGTTCATCGTTTCGCCAGCACTGTTCTTAGGAGTAAATTCTTTAATTTCCTTTCCTTGTTTATCCAGAACAACCAACCGGTTGGAAGACGTAACAGATACATAAATCTTAGAGCCATAGACAAACATTTGTTCTGCATCGGAACCCAACCCTTTACCGTTAACAGATTGGTAATAATTAGGAGTCAGCTTATCCGTAGCAAGATCATAATAACTGATTGATGCATTGTTCGCATTAAAATTACCGCGATTCAGGATATAATAACCTATCGTCTGCGGCTGGGGTTCGGGAACATCTACATTGATATCCTGTACTACAATACTTGCCATGTTTTCGGATTCACCTACAACATTCTTTGCCACAACGATCAGGTTAGTATTATAGGTTGTACCGGCAGAAATATCAAAAGAATTCTTTCCTACAGCTACTTCTCCTAATTTCGTTGCTTTATCAGTAGCACTTCCGCCCAGGTAAATAACATAACCAGTGACATCAGTTTCTGATGAAGGAAGAGTCCATGACAATGTACCTCCGATTTTAAGCACCTCTTCATCCGTATCAGTAAAAGACAGGTTGGTAACAGCCACTGAAGGCACACGCACTTCATCTTTCTCATCGTCATCACTACAAGAAGAAAAAGACACTGTAAACAGCGTACACAAAGTAAACAGCAAGAATAAGTTTCTAAGTTTCATTTGTTTTTATATTAGGTTATTAATAAGTAATCTTCAGACTAGCCCTGTAAGAACGTCCGGGCATAGGATAATAACGTATAACATCATAGGTAACATTACCCAGGTTTACAACCTCCGCCTGCAACCGCAGGTTACACTTTCCTATCGTAAAGGAACGATTCAGCGTGATTTGTTGCTCCACATATCCATCTATTAGATTTATATCCAGATTCTGAGGGAGCGAATAACGATCGCCCACCGCAGTAAGTGTCCAGCCAACATTCACCCACGGATTTTCCAGAGTGACAGAAGTCATTCCCGTATGCTCGGGTGTATAAGGTATTTGATTATCATATATCTTAGAACCCTCTTCCGTTTTATCAACAGCATGTTGCCAGGTATAAGAAGCATCCACCAGTAAAGACATGTTTAACGGCAAAGAAAAATGGGCTGACATATTCGCATCTATTCCTTTTATCTCCACAACTCCCATATTCATCATCTTCCAGATAAACATTGTCGGGATAGCAACAATCTTATCTTTTACCCGGTTGTAATAACCATCGACAGTAAAGCTCAGATAATCAATATTGGCTTTCGGGAAAGTTCCGTTCCAGGTAAGTCCCAGATTATATTGAGTTGCCTTTTCCGGCTTCAGGTTTTTATTACCGAAACGGTCATAATAGAGATCATTGAATGTAGGCATACGGAATATATCTTTATAAGAAGCACGTAATCTTAAATTCTCATTTTTCAACAGACGGTAAGAAAGACTGACAGCTGGTGATAACTTTTTCCGATCAGCAGCAGCATCCCCTATTTCCAGTTCTTCTGTGGCAAAAGTTCCCAATAGGCTGGCAGTTGCCGTCAACCGGGTATCTTTATATTGTGCAGCCAAAGCCGTCAAGGATGTGTAGCGGGTTGGATACGGACATTTTGGGATTGTCGCATCCAGTGTATTTACAAAAAAGTCTTCTGCCAAAGAGAAAGAAAGCGATGAAACCGGCTTATACAATAATGAGGCAGAACCATAATACTCGCGCTGAGTATACACATCAGTCTGTACACCATTTGGATGACGACTGTGGAAATCCTGATAACGGGTCCAGGTATAATCAAACTTGCCCTTAGCTTTAAAGGACAGCTTATCATTCAGTTTATTATCATAACCCGCCTGGATAAAACCATTTTTGTTTTTCAGTCGCTCTTTATGATAATCATTATATAAGATAACCGATCCCGGTAATCCCCGGTCAGAATCAAACCAATAGCCTTTCAGTTGCATCTTGCCTGCTTTATTCCAGTCAGCAAACAAATTAACTTCACCATGCCAGGCTGAAATATCGCTGTTCTTCCTCTTTTCTTCAGTTACTATATCACCATTAGTAAATGTATAAGGGTATTGTCCGTCGGCACGTTGCCAGTCAGCAAATACAGAAAGCGCATATTTATCAGAAAGCTTCTGCTCGTAACGAGCCGATGGATTGAACATTCCGAATGAACCAGCTTTAACCAATCCTTTCAAGTTAAAGTTTTTTTCTTTAAAAGTCGGAGTTTCTGTCTTCACACTCAACGCCCCAGCCGAAGCATACATCCGGGCTGTCTGGAAAATATCATCCGTCTGTCCGATCGACAACGAAACCATTTCGACGTTATCAAGCGAGAAGCGGCTGATATCCACCTGTCCACTTTGGGCATCCGTGATCGTTACGCCGTCATAGCTGACAGCCGTATGCTGCGCACCCAGACTTCGCACCGAGACAGTCTTCAATCCCCCTATCCCACCGTAATCTTTCACGGTAGCACCGGAGAAGCGTTTCACTGCTTCCGAAAGATCCTGTATGCCGAGCCGTTCAATACCGGTACGATCCATCACCTGAAGAGGAGTAGCCTCGCGGGTAGTGGAAGGACGTGCCTTCTCGACCACCTCGACACCCTTCAGCTGGTGATAAGTCGTCGTATCTATCTGTTGGGCAATCGCAAACACTGACGCATGCAACCATATGCCAAACAGGCATAACATTCTTATTATGTATAAATTACGCATATATCTTTTGGTCTACCAACACCTTACCCGAGGTATTGCATACAGAATGATGGCAGGTTTTCTGACTTGTTCTCCCATGATCGGCCGCCTTCCCGAAGTCATAAAGACTCAGTGGCAACAAGATTTGCCGGGGTTACAGAACTTACAGCTACGGGTACAGTTCCGGACTTGCACCGGATTCCCTTTTACTAGCGGCCAGCGAAAGCCAAACCGCTACACCATAATTCGATGGCAAAAGTACGAAATATATTGGAAATTCCTCTATCTGACCAGCCACTTTTCTATATTAGCTCAAACAGTATCAGTAACGAAAGCCCCGACGGAATGAACTGCCGGGGCTTTTTTGCCTGTTTTTACTCTTCACAGAGATCGAACAAAAGAACTTTATTTCATTACTTTAGTATTAATACTGACCGCTTGTTCGCCCTCACGGGGTAATTGGCTCATGACGGAACCGCGCAGTCAAATTTTAATTTATTGATTATAAATAGTTTCTTATTTTACGATTGACTTAACAGCGGCTTCACCTTCTACGGCAACCACTACTACACCGGCAGGAGCTGCGATGGTTGCTTCAGAGATACAGCTTTAACCAATTTAGTGGAAGCAACCTTAAAGAGAGAACCTTCGCCACGTACAGTTGTAGTAATATAATTTACATCCTGGATAGCAGTCGCAATTACATCGATGTTTTTAGTAGCATCATCTGTTTTTTTCATACCCATCAGATAGTCGGTAGTAGCAATATCCTCATCTGCTTGCTGTACAATATAATACATGCTACCCGAAGAGATAGCTTCAGCTTTAGGACCAACAGGTATATAGGTGCGTTGCCTGAGCACTGCTAAACAACGCACCTACCATCAGTAGACTGGCTGTCAATAAAGTAGAAAACTTTTTGTTCATAATCTTTTTAAATTAATTGTTTATAAATAGGGTTAAAAAATCCAACAACTAATTTTACGAAGGGGTGAAAACACCCCGCGAATGATTATGAACGGGCATAAAAAAACGCGAGTGTATTGTCTATTATCAAATTGAAGGCTCTGGTAAGCCTGTGTTGCAATAATAGAACAATAGCTCGCGCCTATACAATATAACACTATTTACGCAACATACACCCTCGGTTTGGGGGATAAAGAGGAATTATCAAAACCGGTATCCAGTGCAGTTACTAAAATCTAATCAACCATGATCAGCCACCTTGCCAACTATCAGCTAACAATCGGCAAGTAACAGTTGACAGTTTTATAGATTATACATGTCAACTATTAACTGCTCTGTCAGTAGCAACAAGATTTGCCGGGGTTACAGAACTGCAATGATTTTTTACTCTGCAAGCAATACTGGAACCTTATCCACCATCTTGAATTTCGGAACATTCAAAGGGACCTCAAATTCACCAGCATATTTTTCATAAAGAGATTTTGCAACAACAACCGGGTCTTCAGCACTTGTATGAGCAGGGAAAGCAGTTGTCTCCCTCGTCCAATCTTCTTGTAATCGTAAGAGATCATCCGTATAATGACGACTATCCCATTTCGTACCGTCAGCTAATGATTTGTCTATCGATTCATAAAAATGTCTCCATCTACGCCCGTAATAATCACGCATCATTCCTGACCATTGTTTAGCTGCATAATCATTAAGTTCACCATCAAATGCCCAAACTGAAATAATTTTACGGGCATTCCATTCATATAGTTTTTTCTCATCTTGTGTGTGTCCCCAGCGTTTTGCTCTATCAAGCCATGCCCCCAACAAAAATTCTGAATTAGTAGCCAATTGCCGATCGATATCGTTTATTAGTTCATCCATCTTTTCATAGGCAGCTTTCAAAGCATCTCGATCTTTATTTAGATAGGCTGTAATAAGTTTTCCATAATAAAGAGGCGCTAATAAACCTAATGCATGCCGTGTCACGTTCACAATATCGAATTGATAAGTTTTCTCTTTTCCTACTTCATCTGAGATATCTAAAAAAGATTTCCAAATCAATGCGAAAGTCTTATCAGGTTTTGCAGCCTTATAAGTAAATGACGGTTGGGCCTGTAGGATATTTCCATGATTCTGATTCTGCTGATAAACTGTTTGATGTAATTTATCCCAAACTTCCCGAGCTTTAAAAGAGTCTTTCCCATAACGCCGTTTAACAAATCCACAAAGCCACTCCGTGGTATCAGGAATGGAAGTACGCCAAATCATATCCGATTGAAACTCGTCAATAACAGGATTATAGCAAAGACCTTCCATAGCATATCCAATTCCAGCCATATTACCCGAAGCTTTCCCTCGCTGTTCAAAGGCTTTACGCAGATCCGCAGCCATAATGTCAAGCCCTCCATGTAAACTAACCTGCCCTCCGAAATTCTGGATAATACACCAAATCCACGGTTGACCGAAAAAGGCATTTTCAAATTTAGGCCAGCCCGGCGTCACATCGCAATATAAGTCAAGAATCAGTAATTTACCCTGTGGAACACTCCGGAAGAATGCCTCGGCTTGCGGTGATTGCCAAAACTCCGTATTAAAATGAACGAAAGGCCAACTTTGCAACATCCAGACAGCTTCGGAGTCGACAGACTGCATAGATTGATAGATAGATGATCCCATTTTGCGTATAAATTCGGGATCATTATTCTCGGGCGGCATTTCAATAAATGGATCCGAAGCATAAAGATGATTAGTTCCGAAAAGTTTCGTTTGCTCTTCGAGGAATATTTTTCCAATTTCAATAAAATACGGATCAGCAGGATCGACAAAATAAGTCGGTTCAAAATTAACCCATGGAGATAGTTTGACCAGCTTAGCATTTTTATCAACGTCTTTCAATTTACGTGGGACGTGTCCACTAAATCCCTGTAAAACGGGGGTCATTCCAAGTTCACGTTCCCGTTTGAGAATTTTCTTTTGAAGTTCAATATGATCATCGATCCACGAATTAGGAAGCGGTCCTGCCCAGCGGTCGATACACCCCATCCAACCAAATGGCAAATAACCGGGTCCTACATAGAAATCCTGCATCTGTTCCTCTGATAAACCTAGACGTTTTCCGACATTCCGCCAAATTCCTTCCTGACCAGTCACCGCTAAAGGAGCATTAATACCGTAAAGAGCCATCAGATCAATCATCCATTCCCAATCGTTCCAATCCCACCATGCTAATGTATAAGCAAATGTGCAATAATTAAAATAATAACGGTATTGATACGGAGATACAATCCTTACGCCTTCTGCTATTTGGGGTAACAGATCCGGTATGTTCAGTTGTCGATCACGAAAAGTGATCTGACAATGACAGTAATGTTTCAAATACCAGTTTAGTCCCGAAGCCATCGAAACGCCGTTGTTGCCACGAATCACGAGGATTTCATCATCACTTTGCAGTTCGAAAACATCTAAATCATTATCAGAAGGAATTTCTTCAAACCGAACTTTGTCTACAAGTTCTGGAACAACTCTTTTAAGAAGATTATCCGCTGCCACGACAGAATCACTTGTATGCAGACTATGCCCGGACACACAACTACTAGTCGTAAACATTGTAAAACTCGAAAAAGCACTAAGAGCTCCAATACATGTAATGCTTTTTGTCAAAAAATCCCGTCGAGAAAGATGATAACCATCATAATAAAGTCTATTTTTCGTTTTGGTTATTATTTTTTTCTTTTCCATATATGAAATATTATGGTTGTTCAAAAATCTAATAAATATCAAACAGGAACTGTGGCAAAAGTACATTCTTTTATGGCGGAATCGACCCTCCATTCCACCCTGACTATTGTATATCAACGTTGCACACAAGTACAAGAGAACAGAATGATCACTTTTGACACAGCTTCCTTTTATAAAAACTAAAAGATCTCTACTTTTTAGTTTCCATCATTGGTGGCACCATTTTCCCATCCCGGATTCTGACCGAGATTCGGATTTAGATTTAATGCAGCTCTAGGAATAGGATATAAATATTGCTTTGATCCCCAAACTTTAAGATGATCTTCATTGGTACGCCATGCCAAATAGTATCCTACGCCATCACCTGCAGGATGAACCTGTAACAAAGGTGAATCAGGATTTGTACTTACCGCAACTTTATATACATTCGGATTATTGCATAAAGCATCTGCCTTTGCCAGCTCAGCCTCGTCTGTATAATAGATCACATCATGAGTTCCATCATGATCTATGTCTAACGGCAGGTTAATAAAAGGAATATACATACCCGTCCAACTCATTTTGAATAAATCTCCACATTTCCAACGACGGACATCATCAAAACGAAATCCCTCAAATGATAATTCGATTCCACGCTCACGACGTATTTCCAGAATCACAGGATCAGAAACATTAGGATAATAAGTATTTTTCAAATAATTATCTATTACAGCCGGCTTGCTCGTAAGACCTCCCGTAATACCTGCACGTGCCCGTAAAGCCCCAATTGTCTTGCTCCAGTCATCATTAGTCAGTGTACCTAATTCAGCTTTCGCTTCAGCATAATTAAGCAAAACCTCTCCATAACGTATTACCTGCAAAGCATGAGTACTTAACTGAGCGGCATCAGGAGCCGTCGCATCAACACAAAGTTTATACATCTGATAACCTAACCGACCGATACCATTCAATAATGGTAACGCAAGATTTCCTTCACGCTTGTATCCCGGATAACGGAGTGTAGCGCTCAATCGTTCATCACGATTTTGAAATTCCTCGTAAAAATCCTCATATTGCCACCCCGGACGATCTGTGTAAGGCGTACCATCCTTTTGCAAATAAGTACATACAAAAGGACGAATAAAATGCGTTGTAACTGTAATTCCCGTCGACCAATACCAATTAGTACTATGCATTATACCTAAAGACTCACTTCCCGTAATAGCTAAAATTGTTTCGGTAGTAGGAGGATTATTGCTGGTGAATAATTCACGATAACTGGGGTTTAGTCGTTTTCCTGAATTCTGCATTACTTCGTATGCCGCATCTTCAGCTCGTTTCAACCACGTGTCAGCCGATGTTGCTAAATTCAGATTATGATATTTCCGAAAAGTACCTTCAAATAATGCAACGCGAGAGGCAAAAGCCAATACAGCCCACTTGGTAACATAGGTGCACTGGGTCGCATCTATAGTACGGGTTATATTCTGAGCTGCAAACATCAAATCTTCATACACCTTTTCCATCACGAGTTCTCGTGAATCACGTGAGCCATACAATATATCCTCATCTTGAGGATCCAATGGACGATCTATCCAAGGTACGTCACCAAATGTCTTCACCTTATCGAAATAGAACCATGCACGAAAGAATCTGGCAAGTCCGATATAATTATTTCTTACCTCTTCCGGAACATCAGGATTTGTACAATTAACAATAAAGTAATTCAGGTTACGCAAATTCGCCCAGTTCCAGCCTGTACTCGTATTTTCACTGACTCCATTCAGTAGAACAAAAGGTAGAATAGACTGAGCAGCACAATAATCAGTAGGAATCGCACCAAAACCTTCATAACCTCCTTCTATTGCACCTTGCACAGTAGGAGACGGGAAAATTTCATAAAATGACATAGAATAGGCAGACAAACCTTCTTCACTACTGAAAACAGAGTTCTTGTCGATAGTGGAAACTGGTTCTTCATTCAATTCACAACCTGGCAACAAGAACGCTATAGCTAGTAATATAAATAAATACTTTTTCATATTCTGGAAGTAAAAGATTAAACTAAAAAGTAACTGAAACACCAAGTGAGAAAGTCTTCAACAAAGGGTATCCGTTTCCTGATCCTTGATCAAAACTACCATCGCCGTCAGGATCTGTCGTTCCCATCGCAGTAAGAACATCCATGCTATTTTTTGTTACCTTGTAGAGAGGCGACCAACTTGCAAGATTTTCACCACTCAAATAGATACGGGCATTCTTTGCACCTATCTTTGATGACCATGATTCAGGTAGCGTATAACCTATCTGTAAATTCTTCAACATCAAATAAGCTGCATTTTGCAAATATCTATCATTCGCTTCAAATACCGGAGGATTCTGACCTCCCCTATAGCGTGGTAAATAAGCACCTGTATTTTCCGGTGTCCAATAATTACCTAGATGCCATGACGGTATTTGGTTGTATGCCCGATTATACTGTCCCCAAAAAGCAGATTCCGCTCCCGGATACCAACTCATTTTGCCTACCCCTTGGAAGAACGCAGATAAGAAAAATCCATTCCAATCAGCACTCAAAGTAAAACTATACTGATAACGAGGAGAAGAGTTACCGATAATAGTCATATCTCCGGGATTATCTACCGTTTGATCGCCTTTAGTAATCATATTATCAGGACTATTATCCAAATTTTGAATCTTCAGGTCACCTGCATGCCATTTAGAATCAGAAGAAGGTGTAAAAATAGTATTGACATATTCTTCCGGCGTCGGATCATGTTGGAATAATCCATCCGTTTTAAATCCCCAAATCTCACCAACGGTCATTCCTTCGTAATAATCCGTAAATCGCTTGGTTGGATTGTTATACTTGTCGATTTTCGATACATAGTCGTATAGAGTTGCGCGAATCTGATAATTGAAGTTTTTATCAGCTAGCATGAATTGATCTTGCCAATTCAGGGTAAGTTCAAATCCCTTCGTTGTCATCCCTGCATAATTACCTTTAGGAGCGGCAGCACCAAAAATATCAGGTAAAGTAGGTCCCGGTACATACATATCCGTCGTTTTTCGAATGTAATAATCACCATTGAAACGTAATTTACCTTTTAATACTCCAAAATCCAATCCAATATTCGTAGTGGTAGCTTTTTCCCATGTCAGTCCATCCGGAATAGGATTGGGAGCACTTGTTCTTTTACGCAACGCACCATCAAGTACCAACCTCGAGTTAGAAATGTATAACAAATCCAAGTATTGATAAGGAGAAATGTTCCCATTACCTAAAGAGCCATAAGAAGCACGCACCTTAGCATCTGATAAAATATTATCATTCACATGCCAGAACGATTCTTCCGAAACTCTCCATGCACCTGAAATAGAAGGGAAAAATCCCCATTGCTGATTGTTCGGGAATCGAGAAGAACCATCATATCGTCCATTTACTTCCACCAAGTAACGATTCTTATAACTATAGTTCAGACGGAAAAACGTACCCAATGTTCTCCATCTAACATACTCTGCTGATGGATAAATAGATTTTCCGGTAGCTAATTGCACGCTTTCTGCGCTTTCAATTAACAACCCGTTACGCGAAATGCTGTTCACTTTAAAAGTAGATGTTTCGTAATTCCAACCGGCCATCGCTTTTAAATAATGATCTTCCGCAAATGTATTTTCATACTCCGCATAAATATTGGAAGCCGTATACATCGTTTTACCTGTCCGCTCAAGGATACTTCCTAGTTCGTCTCCAAATATTCCAGTAGGAGCAGTTGCATTCGCATTATCATAGAACGGAACTTTAACCGCTTTTTCAAAACGTTCGCCAACATCATAACTAAAAGTATAATCTCCATTAACGCGTAATGTATTATTAAGGAAATTAGCACTAAAACCGACTGTATTTTTAAACAAATTTCTCGTATTATCCCTATAATTCGTTTTATTAATCAAACCGCCAATACCAAAAGCCCCTGTACGTGTATAAGTCCCATCAGGGTTATATATCGGCATTGTTGGAAAGCCTGTTACTTCAATACAACGCTCGGGAGTAAGAAAGCCAGAAGCAGCCCCAAAAAGAGGTTGATGGAAATAATCTCGGGAAAATTCCATATTATTGGAAATACGTAACCATTTCGTAGCCATAAGAGAACCTTTAGCCCTTAGATTATAGGCCTTATAATCATCCGGATTAAAGTTAAACATACCATCGAAACCATAAAAACGTCCTGAAATATAAAAATCGCTCTTATCACTACCCCCTGAAATATTCAAGTTATGATCCTGAGCAAAAGAGTGGTCTTTATATAAAAGATCATAATGGTCCATGTTGTAATAATGCTCATAATCTCCATTTGGTAATATTTCAGTCTTCGGCCCTGCACCCGATGCTTTCCAAGTCCTCATGCGTTCCAGCCATGCATCACTATAGGGTTGAAAACCATTCAGATTTTCCGGTACTGTTCCGTTCTGGTTCCACCACGCTTCTCTGAAATGTTCCAAATAAGTCACACCATCAGTTACATACTCTGGCTTTTTCGCAATCGATCTGAGTGAAAAGTTTCCGGTATAATTAACTGATACTTTACCTTTTTGTGGAGCTTTTGTTGTTATCAACACTACTCCAAAAGCTGCTCTAGCACCATAAATAGCAGCCGAAGCGGCATCTTTCAAAACACTGACACTTGCAATATCATTGGGGTTAAGCAAAGAAGGATCTCCTTCCACACCATCTATTAAAACCAGAGCATTACCTCCCTGCCCAATTGAAGTAGTACCGCGTATATTGAAAGAAGCAGCACGTTGGGGTTTTCCGTCTGCCAAACTTATATTCAAGTTGGGAACAGCACCTTGTAACGCCTGCGTAGCATTAGGAAATGATCGACCTTCAAACACTTCAGTTCCTACTGCATCTACAGCGCCGCTAATATTTACCTTTTTCTGTACGCCATATCCCACTACGACTACACCTTCCAATTGCTTAGCATTCTCTTGCAGAACGATTCTTAAATCTCTGCCATCCGTGACTTTAACATCTTTGCTTACGAACCCTAGATAAGAAACACTAATTACGCTATTCTGAGGTACCTCCAAACTGAACTTACCATCAATGTCCGAAACCGTTCCTGTCTGTTGAGATTTTATCGTAATCGAAGCTCCTGAAAGAGGTTCGTTTTGAGCATCCAAAACAGTTCCTTTAACAATAATCTTATTTAATGTCTGATCAGTTGTTCTATTTGCCCCCTTCCTCAGTATGATTCTTTTATTTTTTATCTCATATGAGATATCATACGGCCCAAACACCATATTCAAAACTTCCCGGATACTTTTCCCCTCTACATCAATATCGACAGGAGCATCTACATCAATATCACTATACAAGAAAGTATAATCAGTTTTCTTTTCTATTGTAGATATTAATTCTTTTATCGTTTGCTTCTTCAGCGTAATATCTATTTTTTGTGCTGATTGAGCTATGGCAGTAGTATTTATCACTACAAAAAAGGAAAAAAATGCCAATAAGAATATTATTTTTTTAACCATATGTACAGATTTAAGTTGATTTAAATATTTTATCAATAAAAATATTCACCCAATAGTTTAAAAATATCAATGATATTTCTAACTTTGTCAATTAGAGTTTATATAGAATAAGCCATAGGGATATTGATTTTCAGCATCCTTGAATTTATTCGATATAATATCTATTATGTATTACTTTATTTACCTCAGATTTGAGGTAATATACCTTAAGAGTATAGAGAATGGCAGTTCTCTATACTTTTTATTTATTTATATGATATTGTCACCTCCTCTCCTTCTATCCTATATATAATAGGCGTTATACTATTGATCAGTTCTAACATTTCACGCAAAGATTCTTCTTTTATAGTAAGTCCGTACCTCTTCGATACCGGCATATTTTGCACATTGATATGAACTCCATACCAACGTTCCAGTTTCTTTATCATTTCATCCGTATATATATTGTTTATTTTTAAAACATTTTGTCGCCATATACTTTCTGTATAAGCCTCACAGTCAGTGATTGTTGTTACTATACTCTTTTTATCTATAGTAGCTTGTTCGTTGGGATTCAATGTAGCCAGAAAACTATTATCATCGTGCATCCGAACCTCCACCTTACCTCTCTCTAATGAAACCTTAATATTTGGATCGTCAGCATATGCAGATACATTGAAAGCTGTACCCAATACCTGAATATTAATTGAGTCGACCTCCACATTGAAAGGTAAATACTCGTTCTTTTTCACATCGAAGAAGGCTTCCCCTTTCAATTTTATACTTCTATTCGATTGATTGAAATCGGAGGTATAACTTATTTCCGATTCGGAATTTAACCAAATATGAGTTCCATCCGGTAATAATATCTGATTTTTCTGTCCTTTTCCAGACAAGACTGTATATTCCTGAACATTTGCCACATACTCTTCTTTATTATCCATAAATAATAGAGAAATATTTATAAGCAATATCGGCAGCATAATAATGGCAGCAATTTTCCACCAGTTGAATACTCTTTTTACAACTATCGCTTTATGATCTATAATATTATGTACAGACTGAAGAATATTATTTTTTGTTAATGTATCCATTGGTATTACATCGTTTTCATTATTCCAAATGAAATCCAATTCTTTTTTGAACATTTCATCGGACATTTCATTAACCACAGACCGGAAGTCAGTCAACTCCTTTTTGGTCAACTTACCATGAAAATATTTGTGCAACAACTCTCTTAACAATAATGTATTCTCCATATTTTAGTATACAGTTTTAGATAATACGGAAAAAGTCAAAAATTGTCCCGACTTTTTTGAAAAAAAATCCTTTCCACATTCCCAAAACTATAAAAGGCCGAATAAAATCCATATAGAAGATTTTATTCGGCCTCCCAGTCATCCCGGCATATTATCACCTACATATTCATTATCGACTGATAATAAACAAGATAATCAAAGTCAGAGTATTTTTTATTATATTTACAATAATCGACGATTGATTCCTGATTGTTTTCTCAGAAAGATTCAATTTCTCTGCAATCTCGACATTAGAATACCCTTTTTCATATTTCAATTCAAAGATTGCACGTTGTTTATCTGAAATCTTTCTCTTAGCCAACGATAATAGTTTCAAAAAATCTTCCGAACTCTCTTCCATCGAGTTCTCTAAAGGATGTTCTATATCATTTTGTAGAAAAAACTCAAAATCTATATTGTTTAGCTTTATCCTAAATGAATCAATAATCAAATTATGGGATATAGTAAAAAGAAAAGATTTGAAAGATTTATCCGGTGAAATCTTCTCCCTCATATACCAGACTTTTAAAAAAGTCTCTTGTAGAATATCTTCTGATTCAGAACGAGATTTCGTCATTTTCAATATAAAGCTATATAAACTATCAGCATATAAATTGTAAAGTTTATCGAAAGCGTCATAATCACCTCGCTTCAATTCCGATATCAATTCATATTCCTTATCTATATAAGCACGTTTATGACCACCGAATATCTTCATTTCTTCATTCGTCAATTGAGATTTTCCTGATTGTCTGATTTAAGTTATAGTTATTTTCTTTCAGTTTGTCCAAAGCTTCCGCGTCAGACAAGCCAAATAAAATCCGGAGTATCCCGACAGCCCGTTCCCTTAATTTCTCATTGAGACATTCCAGTTCCGTCATATAACAGCCATATACTTTCCCTAGTCGAATCATAACGGTTGTCGAAATAAAATTAAGTACCTTCTTTGTTGCGGTACCAGCTTTCATCCGAGTACTGCCGGCGATTAATTCTCCCCCAGTATTCAAAGGTAAGACATAATCGCAAAAAGGAAGTTCCATATCAACAGCCTGAATCATAACCGATAAAGCCCCCTCTTTTTTTGCATAAGCTAACGCGGACTGCACATAAAAAGCCTTTCCACTTACGGAAATACCAATAACCACATCCTTCTGTGAAACATTAGCCATTAATAATTCCGGAACAGCACTTGCATCCTCCTCGAAATTCTGTTCTATATCTATCGCGGCATCCGTTATACCCCCAGAAATAAACGTCAACACCTTATCTCGCGGAAAACCAAACGTACAAGCTAATTCTACCGCATCTATCGCAGCTAAACGCCCACTTGTTCCACATCCTACATAAATCAACCGGCCTCCATTTGACAATTTAGGAACAATCTGATCGATAATAGATTTGAGAACCGGTAATGAATCTTTCAATCTCGATCCGGCCTCTTGTTCCAACATAAACAACTTTTCCAACACAGAGGCCGTATCCAATTTGTTTAACATAAGAGATGCGTCATACGGTTGTTCCGTTCGCATATCGGAATAAGCTAAAACCTGACGGTTCTCAATAGCAAAACTATTCCCTCTGGCCAACAACACAGCCCCAATCAACGGTAATTGATTGCCTTCCTTAAAAACACGTACTCGTAACTTTTTTTGGTTATACATTGGGTAATGGCTCAAACACTTCTCTAATTTTGATTCCAAATTCCAATCCAATGAAGTAACAGCATTCGCTAATCCACCCGCTATACAAAACTCCTCAACCCCATAAATCACAGAAGAAGAATAAATCACTCCGGCCAGATTATCCAAATAAGTATTCCTTAAATTTTCATGTTCTTTTTCTGTCAAGAACTCACATAAACTATTACTGTTTCCCAACCGAGCATATTTCGATACACCGACAAGAGTATCAAAATTAGAATCTGGTTGTGTATAAACCGATCCTAAAAGAGGCAACTGAACCGAAGCCTCACACCATCTTCGTCCATTTCTCAACACCACAAAACCCAACCCGGTACCAATAGGTGCTATTCCATAACAAACGTTACCGGATAAATAATCTAAACTCGCCGCACCAATACAAGCCGCTTCCGCATCGTTAATTAAAACAACCGGGGCTCCGGTTTGTTCTTTCAAATAGTCGATCCACTCCTTTGACATCAATGCACTTAAGTGAGAAGCACATAATGCCACTCCGCTACCGTCATAGTGAACGATACCCGCAGACGAGATCCCAATCCCATCTATTTTTCTCGCATCAATATTCAAGTCCTTTAACAAGAGTTCCAAACTCTGAATAAAATCATAAACTGTCGCCTCACGACCTAAATGGCTACTCACCCGAACCGGCTTCTTATGACGACACTCCATAGCCAATTGTCGGGCCGAACAATCATCATCGCATGAGACAAGCATTCCTTTTAACCAGGATCCACCAATATCAATCCCTAAAAAATGTTTTTTCATTTCTTATTCACAATAATCTTTTGTTGATTTATCATATATATAACGCATACATCAATTAGAATTAACGCTCGATAGTTGAAACACATTTTTTAAGACCGGCACCGAGAAACTGTTAATACCCAAAGCAAATTCCAAAGAGAAAAACAATAAGGCAATCGCATATAACATGCTTGTGTGTTGATTTTTCATTTTCGATTGATAAAAAATTTAATGTTAAAAAGTCCGTACCTTTGATCTTTATCGTATCAAATCCGAACAATACTCTAATATTCAATCATTATAAAATACTCGATCCGATTCCTGTACAATATTCGCAAAATTTATCGACACCTACAAATAAACGACCAGAAATTTCATCAATTCACAAAGCCTACATTCTATAATTGCAGATCCGGACGATAATTTACACTTTACCTTCTACTTGGCCTTTCCCTTTTGAACATAACGAGGAAAAGCAGTATCTTTACACCCTGAATTGGTTTCATTGTTACCGTTCGTTTAGGTTATTAGATACATTTAAGGATTAAACAAAAAGATGACAGACAAAGAAGTATTGTTACTACGACGCAAACTGGACCTTTTGCTTCGTACAGGCAAATTATTAATGGAGAGTGCCGCCGACACGAACCGTATCGAACGAAACATGAAGCGGGTTGCCGCATTCATGGGGATTCCGGAAGATAAATTACATATCGACATCCGGTGGACGATGATCATGGTAAATGTGAGTGATGAGAAAAACTCATTCTCCAAATTCCAGAAATGCGAGAAGCATGGTATTAATATGACCATGATCTCACAGATCAGCGATCTGTCGTGGCATGCCATCGAGCAAGACTATTCGCTGGACAGATATGAGGAAGAACTGGAAAAGATAGCCTGCAAACCGCGTAACTATATACCTTATATAGTAGCTATCGGAGCAGGGTTTGCCTGCGGGGGATTCTGTAAGTTGTTCGGATGCGACTGGATCGCCTTTTTGTTTGCTTCCATTAGTGCGTTTATAGGCTTCAGGGTTCGTGCCCGTTGCATAGAGGCCGGCCTGAATGTGTATATGGCTATAGCACTCGCCGCTTTTGTTTCCACATGCCTGGCATATGTTTCATCCTTTTCGGGGTTATCTGTTACACCTTATCATCCGCTATTGGCCTGTGCCCTGTTCATCGTGCCGGGTGTACCGCTGATCAATTTCGTGGATGATATGATCGACAACCATTTGCTAGTCGGGATCACCCGTGCCGCCAATACGGCAATGATGGTCGGAGCCATGACTTTCGGTATCACATTTGCCATGCGTGTTCTTGTGATGAATGACATCGCGATCGACCATAAGTTTAGTGAACTGAGCATGGTTCCCCATGAATCCTATCTTACATATGCAATCGCAGCCGCTATTGCCGCCATGGGCTTCTCTATGATCTTCAATATCCAGCGCCGCCTGTTATGGGTGGTGGCCGTAGGAGGTATCATTGCGGTATGTACACGTAACTTCGTCAACTTCGAACTGGGTTATGGGCCTGTTATCGGTTCGTTCATGGGAAGTTTCGTAGTCAGTCTCCTTGCGGTAAAGGCAGTCCATTGGTTTCATGTACCTAACCACGTACTGACGATCCCTTCCGTTATCCCGATGATTCCGGGAGTACTGATGTATCGGTCGTTACTAGCGTTTATCAATATGCATGGAGTGATCGGCGAGGTCACCAACGCTTTTGCCAACGGTATCAATTCGGCACTGATTATTCTCTGCATCTCACTGGGAGTAGCCGTTCCTAATATCTTTGCCCGCCAGTACATCGCCAAAGACCGTAAAAGGTATCTGCAGGAGGAATTGGAGAAACGCCGTCAGCGTGGTAAATTCCTGGAATGGTAAAAACAAATTGCAATAATACATAGTAAGAGGCTGCCCCATATATTATAATGAGACAGCCTCTTACACTTTTTATACGAAACCTTCTGAAAAAGCCGAATTTTAACAAAGAAAAACAGAACAAGGATTTTCATCGTACTTTTGATTGAGACCAAAAATAATCACTTCCGGAGTAAGATTTTAGCCAATTCGTCTCCGAATTGTTCCATATCAAAAAGTTATTGGTTCATTTAGGTACACACTCAAAAATAGTTTAAAGTTTAACTAAATGCAAAAAAGCCCAAAAAGTAATATCTTCGGAATTCCGGCAGGTTGTTTTCGTAATATTGCAACCTTGAAAACAGATTGTAAAGGTTAAAAAGAATTGTATGGGAGAAACAAAAGGTTACGTTTCGCAGGTTATCGGCCCGGTTGTGGATATTCACTTCGACAATGAAAAAGAAGTAAAAATAGTACTGCCCCGCATCCATGACGCTATGGAGATAGCCCGCCCCAATGGGAAAGCGTTGATTGTCGAAGTACAACAACATATTGGGGAAAACACGGTCCGTACAGTCGCTATGGACACGACAGACGGATTGCAGCGGGGAATGGAAGCCGTTTCATGCGGCTCACCTATTACCATGCCGGTCGGCGACCAGGTAAAAGGACGTTTGATGAATGTTACCGGCGATTCGATCGATGGAATGGATGAACTGGATCGGAAAGGCGCTCTCCCCATCCACCGCGAACCGCCGAAGTTTGAGGATTTGACCACCAGTAAAGATGTACTTTACACAGGTATTAAGGTCATCGACCTGTTGGAACCCTATTCCAAAGGAGGTAAGATCGGACTTTTCGGAGGAGCCGGCGTAGGTAAAACCGTTCTTATCATGGAACTTATCAATAATATCGCTAAAAAGAATAACGGCTTCTCAGTCTTTGCCGGTGTGGGTGAACGTACCCGCGAAGGGAACGACCTGTTGCGCGAGATGATCCAGTCGGGTGTGATTCGCTACGGGCAGGCCTTCCTCGAAAGTATGGAAGCAGGCCATTGGGATCTGTCGAAGATTGATCATGAGGAACTGGCCAAATCGCAGGCTACATTGGTGTTCGGACAGATGAACGAACCGCCGGGCGCCCGTTCTTCGGTGGCACTATCCGGATTGACCATTGCAGAGTCGTTCCGTGACCTGGCACCCGAAGGCGAAACACGCGATATCCTATTCTTTATCGACAATATATTCCGTTTCACCCAGGCAGGATCGGAAGTGTCCGCCCTGTTGGGACGTATGCCGTCAGCCGTAGGTTACCAGCCGACACTGGCCACAGAAATGGGTGCCATGCAGGAGCGTATCACCTCGACAAAGAAAGGTTCGATCACGTCCGTACAGGCAGTTTATGTGCCTGCCGACGACTTGACAGACCCGGCACCGGCCACCACCTTTACGCACCTGGATGCTACCACCGTGCTGAGCCGTAAGATCACCGAGCTCGGTATTTATCCGGCTGTCGACCCGTTGGAATCGACTTCCCGTATCCTCGACCCGTTGGTCGTGGGAAAGGAACATTACGAAACAGCCCAACGTGTAAAACAGATCCTTCAGCGAAACAAGGAGTTGCAGGATATCATTTCTATCCTGGGTATGGAGGAACTTTCGGACGAAGACCGCCAAACGGTAAACCGTGCCCGCCGCGTACAACGTTTCCTGTCGCAGCCTTTCGCCGTGGCAGAACAGTTCACCGGCATACCGGGCGTAATGGTCTCTATCGAAGACACGATCCGCGGATTCAATATGATCATGGATGGTGAAACTGACGATATCCCCGAACAGGCCTTCCTCAACGTAGGTACGATCGAGGATGTGATCGAAAAAGGAAAGAAACTGACAGAACAAGCTAATTAATAACGTATGGAACTGGAAATCATATCACCCGCAGGCATCTTATTCAAAGGTGAAACAGACTACGTATCCTTTCCGGGTATCGCCGGATCGTTCGACGTATTGCCTCATCACGCCCCTATGATAGCCGCGCTGGAAGAAGGTGTCATCCGGTATCAGACAAAAGAAAAGGAAACACAACAGGAAATAAAGATACAGAGCGGATTCGTTGAAATAAAAGATGATACCCTATCCGTATGCATCGAAGAAAAAATACGATCATGAGCAGCGGTAGATTAAGAATGAAGCTAATGGGCCTGATTACTTTTATAAATGTAGTCATCGGTGTTACTTTAGGAGGTTTGTTATACACGATATGGCCTTCGATTTACTTCGAATGGTATCCGTCTATCCCGGTCTTTTATTGGTTGATGGCCATGTTGATGACTTTCTTCCTCGACCATGTAAAACGAAAACATGGCGACGTCACGATCGTTACTTATATGGTAGTCCGGTTATGCAAAATCTTACTGGCGCTTGTTTTCTTATGGTTGTATGCCGCATTTGTCGGACAGAACCTGAAAGCCTTTGGCTTTACGATGATGTTGTTTTATTTCATTTATCTCATACTGGAGACATATACCATGTATCTGTATGAGAAAAAGAGGTTGAAAAGTGAGAAAAGAGAAAAAGATGAACAGAATAAAAAGTAAATACCTGTTTTGGTTTACCTTCCTGCTATTGGCCTGTATCAGCGCCCCGATAAATGCTGCTGCAGGTGAAGAACCGGGAAAGGTGGATGTGCAGGATATCGTATTCTCCCATATCCGGGATGCCTACACCTGGCATATTACCGAATGGAACGGCAAGGAGATCTCCATACCGCTTCCCGTTCTGGTGAAGAGCGAGGAGCGCGGCTGGGATATGTTCCTCTCCTCCCACCTACACCACGGAAATGTACATCATAATTATTATGTGGCAGGAGAAGGCGAACATGCCGGAAAAGTGGTGGAGAAGAACAGCAGAGGGGAAGAGGTTAAACCGCTCGACCTGTCGCTCACCAAGAATGTGGTCGGCCTGTTGATCAGCTGCGGGATATTGCTTTTTATCGTGCTGCGGACAGCCCGCTGGTATAAGAAGCACCCCAACGAAGCACCCGGTGGATTTACCGGGCTGATGGAAATGGCCGTCATGTATATCCATGAAGGAGTTGTAAAGGAAGGGATCGGAAAGGAATATAAACCTTTTTCATCTTATCTGCTGACGGTATTCTTCTTTATCCTGATCAATAACCTGATCGGTATCATCCCGGTTTTCCCCGGGGGTGCCAACGTCACGGGTAATATTGCCGTAACGGCGGTATTGGCAGGATGTACGTTCCTGGCGGTAAACCTGTTTGCTACCAAGGAATACTGGAAGGAGATATTCTGGCCGAATGCTCCCCTGTTCCTGAAGTTACCGTTGCCGATCATGCCCTTCGTGGAATTCTTCGGCATACTCACCAAGCCATTTGCCCTGATGATCCGTCTGTTTGCCAATATCATGGCCGGACACACGATCATTCTGGCACTGACTTGCCTGATATTCATCACCGCCTCAATGGGAGTAGCCATAAACGGCACGATGACAGTCGTTTCAGTACTGTTCACCGTGTTTATGAACTGTCTCGAATTATTGGTGGCATGTTTGCAGGCCTATATATTCACCCTGCTGTCGGCCAACTATATCGGACTGGCCAAAGTAAGAGAGTGAACAAACATATTTATTAAAAACAAGGTTACTAATTAAAAGATTAAAAACTATGTTATCAGCAATTTTATTACAAGCAGCAGCCGGTGCAGGCATAGCTAAACTAGGTGCAACAGTTGGAGCAGGATTGGCAGCTATCGGCGCAGGTATCGGTATCGGACTGATCGGAAAAGGTGCAGTTGAAGGAATCAGCCGCCAACCGTCGGCAGCCGGCGATATCCGTACATCCATGCTTATTATGGGTGCGTTGGTAGAAGGGGTTGCCCTGTTTGCGATCGTGGTATGTTTCTTAGGATTATTCCAATAAAATAAAAGTAAACTATGTCATTGCTCACACCAGACGCAGGGCTTTTATTCTGGATGATCCTTTCCTTCGGAATTGTCTTTGTCATTCTTTCCAAATATGGGTTCCCGGTGATCATCAAAGCCGTGGAACAACGGAAAGAATACATCGACCAATCCCTCGAGTCGGCACGCCAGGCAAACGAACAGCTTGCCGGTATACAGGCCGAAAGCGAAAAGATCCTTGCCCAGGCAAGAGAGCAGCAGAATGAGATCCTGAAACAAGCCCTGGTTGAAAAAGAAGAGATCATCAGCGAAGCCCACAGGAAGGCTACCGCTGAAGCCCATCTGCAGGTAGAAGAGGCTACCCGGCATATTCGGGAGGAGAAGGAGAAAGCGATCCGCGAAGTCCGCACCGAAATAACCGACTTATCCGTCGCTATCGCAGAGAAAGTAATGAAAGAGAAAATCAGCCGTACCGATGAACAGGAAAAGATCATCAACGGACTGCTCGACAATGTTTCGTTTAGTAAATCGTAAGATATGGATGTAGGTACAATCTCTTCCCGGTATGTCAAAGCGCTCTTTTCGCTTGCGAAAGAGAAACAGCAGGAAACCCGGGTATATGATGATATGAAGATGCTGGCCGTTAGTTTCGAACAGGAACCGGGGTTGAAAGTCGTACTGGATAATCCGATCTTTCCCGAAGAGGAGAAAGTAAAGTTACTGACAACGGCCGCCGGCCTGGAAGTATGCGACCTGTTCACCCGATTTATCCGGTTGGTACTGCAACGTAAAAGGGAAAGCCTCTTACCGCTCATGGCCTATATCTATATCCATATGTACCGGAAGGATAAGAAGATCACCCGGGTATTGTTCAAGACACCGGTTCCGGTAGACGAAGCGACCCGGGAGCATCTGAAGAAACGGTTGCAGGAAGAGACAGGCGATACGATCGAGTTCACAGGAGTGATCAGGCCGGAACTGATCGGAGGATTTGTGCTCCGGATCGGTAATATCCGGATCGACGCCAGCTATTCCAGACAACTCCGGGAGATAAGAAACAAGCTGATCGAAAGAAATTAAAAAAGAAAAACGTATGACAGACCAGATAAAAGTAAGTGAAGTTTCCGCCATATTACGCGAGCAACTGGAAGGTATCAATACCAGCATCCATCTGGAGGAAGTGGGTACCGTGCTCCAGGTAAGCGACGGGGTAGCACGCATCTACGGACTGGATAATGCCGAAGCCAACGAGCTGCTGGCATTCGACAACGGCATGGAAGCCATCGTCATGAACCTGGAAGAGGATAACGTGGGTGCCGTATTGCTCGGCCCGACCGACCAGGTGAAGGAAGGCGATACCGTAAAACGTACCCGCCGCATCGCTTCTATCAATGTAAGTGAAGATATGATCGGCCGTGTGATCGACCCGCTGGGTAACCCGATCGACGGCAAAGGCGAGATCGTCGGTAAGAAATACCAGATGCCTCTGGAACGGAAAGCACCGGGCGTGATCTTCCGTCAGCCGGTCAACGAACCGTTGCAGACGGGTATCAAGGCGGTAGATGCCATGATACCTATCGGACGCGGACAACGTGAATTGATTATCGGCGACCGCCAGACCGGTAAGACTTCCATCGCGATCGATGCCATTATCAACCAGCGTAGCAATTACGAAGCAGGCAACCCTGTTTACTGTATCTATGTAGCGATCGGACAAAAGGGCTCTACCGTAGCCTCTTTGGTCAGTACGCTTCAGGAGAAAGGGGCTATGGACTACACGATCGTTGTCAGTGCCACCGCTTCCGATCCGGCTGCGATGCAATATTTCGCTCCTTTTGCCGGAGCAGCTATCGGCGAATATTTCCGCGACAGCGGACGTCATGCCCTGGTGGTTTATGACGACTTGTCAAAGCAGGCTGTTGCCTACCGTGAAGTATCCCTGATCCTTCGCCGTCCTTCCGGACGCGAAGCGTACCCGGGCGATATCTTCTACCTGCACTCCCGCTTATTGGAACGTGCGGCGAAGATCATCAACCAGCAGGAAGTAGCCAGCGAAATGAACGACCTGCCGGAAAGCATGAAGGATCTGGTAAAAGGAGGCGGCTCGCTGACAGCCTTGCCGATCATCGAAACACAGGCGGGCGACGTTTCCGCCTATATACCGACCAACGTGATCTCTATCACCGACGGACAAATATTCCTGGAGACAGACCTCTTCAACCAGGGGAACCGCCCGGCTATCAACGTAGGTATCTCGGTATCACGCGTAGGGGGTAACGCCCAGTTGAAGGCGATGAAGAAGGTAGCCGGTACGTTGAAGATAGACCAGGCACAGTTCCGTGAGCTCGAGTCGTTCACGAAATTCGGAGGAGAAATGGATGCGGTAACGGCCTTTACGATCGATAAGGGACAGAAGAATACCCAACTGCTGATACAACCCCAATACAGCCCGATGCCTGTCGAGTATCAGATCGCGATCCTGTATTGCGGTACGAAAGGCTTATTGAAGGAAGTGCCGCTGGATAAAGTGCATGATTTCGAAAAAGCCTATCTTCAGACATTGATCACCAATCACCAGAAGGATGTACTCGACGTACTGAGATCGGGAGTGATAAACGACGATGTTTGCCGTATCCTGGAAGAAACTGCTCACCAGGTAAGCGGAGCATACAAAGCAGGTTGAATATAGAAACTAGATTATGGCATCACTGAAAGAGATAAAAATCCGTCTTGCATCGATCAGGAATACACAGAAGATCACTTCCGCCATGAAGATGGTATCTTCTGCCAAGCTGCATCATACGCAGACGATTGTCGAACATATGCTTGCATACGAAAGTAAGCTGAGCACTATATTGAACGGAACCCTGGCTGCCGAAAGCGAACTGAATACCCCTTATACCGCCTGGCGGGAGGTGAAGCAGGTCGCTATCGTTGCCTTTTCGTCCAATACGGGTCTGTGTGGTGCTTTCAATGCCAACATATGGAAAGAGTTGTCCGCCCGCCTTCACCGGTATGAGGCGGATGGCATTGCCGTACGCATTTATCCCGTCGGCAAAAAGATCGCCGACGAACTGCATAAAGCCGGATACCAGACCGACAACAGTTTTCTTCAGGCAGGTGACAAGCTAAACTACGAAGATGCCAGCCAGCTGGCTACTGCGATGATGACGCTTTATACTTCCGGTCAGACCGACCGGGTGGAACTGCTCTACCATCATTTCAAAAATATGGCGGAACAGATACTGACCGAAAAGGTATTCCTTCCGATCACGTTGCCGGAGATAACTCCCACAAGCATGTCGACCAATTATATTCTGGAGCCGTCGTCCGAACATCTGCTGGCTTTATTGCTTCCCAAAGTCCTTCACCTGCATATCTACACGACACTGCTCGACAATACGACAGCCGAACATGCCGCCCGTATGCTGGCTATGCAGACTGCCAACGACAATGCCAACGACCTGATCCAGGAACTGACATTGCAATACAACAAGAACCGCCAGCAGGCTATCACCAATGAACTGCTGGATATAATGGGAGGGGCAGGATAGTAGCATAAGCGACTGATACTTTTCACATTACAGATCTCCAGCATAAAACAAAACGGAAAACTTTTTATTCGAAAGAATATTAAAGTTTTCCGTTTTTGCGAATATAATATCTGACAATCAGAAAGTTGACATATTTTAACCAGTTAAAAGTTTTCCAAAAAGAAAACCATATTACAATAGAGTATACCTTTGCATAGAAATAAAACGTAATACACCAATACATTTATCATGATTCAGACAGTTATCAAAAGGGATGGTCGTATCGTCGGATTTAATGAGGAGAAAATCGTGACGGCAATCAGAAAAGCCATGCTACACACAGAAATAGGAGACGATTTGCAGCTAATTCGCCAGATCGTCGACCATATTTCATTCAAAGGGGAACCACAAATGACGGTGGAAGCGATTCAGGATGCAGTCGAACTGGAACTGATGAACAGTAGCCGCAAAGACGTAGCACAAAAATATATTGCTTACCGCAATCAGCGTAGCGTTGCCCGTAAAGCAAAAACGCGCGACATGTTCCTGGAAATTATCAATATCAAATCGAATGATATCACCCGCGAGAATGCCAATATGAATGCAGACACGCCCGCGGGTATGATGATGAAATTCTCCAGCGAAACCACCAAACCGTTTGTCGATGACTATCTGTTAAGCGAAGAGGTGAAGGAAGCCATTTCCAACAATTACCTCCATATTCATGATAAAGATTATTATCCGACCAAGAGCCTGACCTGTGTACAGCATCCGCTGGATCGCATTCTAAAATACGGTTTCTCTGCCGGACATGGTGAATCGCGCCCGGCTAAACGTATCGAAACAGCCAGCATACTGGGATGTATCTCGCTGGAAACAGCCCAGAACGAAATGCACGGCGGACAAGCGATCCCGGCTTTCGACTTCTATCTGGCTCCTTACGTGCGCAACAGCTTTATCGAAGAGATAAAAACGCTTGAAGAATTGAACGGAGCCGATTATTCACATCTCTACCAGGCAGAAGTGGAAGACTATGTGAACAGCCCGCTGGATGGCCTAACGGGTGAGCAACGAATCATACAACACGCGATCAATAAAACTGTCAGCCGCGTCCACCAGTCGATGGAAGCTTTTATTCATAATATGAATACTATTCACTCACGTGGTGGCAACCAAGTAGTATTCAGTTCCATCAACTACGGTACGGATACTTCGGCGGAAGGTCGTTGCATCATCCGCGAAATATTGAAAAGTACCTACCGGGGTGTCGGCAACGGCGAAACGGCCATCTTCCCGATCCAGATATGGAAAAAGAAACGGGGCGTAAGCTATCTGCCGGAAGACCGGAACTACGACTTGTATGTATTATCCTGTAAAGTATCAGCACGCCGCTTTTTCCCGAACTTCCTGAACCTGGATGCAACTTTCAACCAGCATGAGGATTGGAAAGCCGACGATCCGCAGCGTTATATGTACGAAGTGGCAACGATGGGATGCCGCACGCGTGTATTCGAGAACCGTTTCGGGCCGAAAACATCTATCGGTCGCGGAAACCTGTCTTTCTCTACGATCAACATCGTACGCCTAGCTATCGAATGTATGGATATTGAAGATAAAGAGGTACGTATTGCCCGTTTCTTTGCCAAACTGGACGAAATGCTGGAGATTACAGCCCGTCAGCTGCACGAACGTATGGAATTCCAGAAAACGGCTTATGCGAAACAGTTCCCGCTACTCATGTCTTCACTCTGGCTGGGTAGCGAAAAGCTGAAACCGACAGACACGATCGCTTCGGTCATCAACCAGGGTACATTGGGTATCGGATTTATCGGATTGGCAGAATGCCTGGTCGCCCTTACCGGTAAACATCATGGTGAAGATGCAGACTCACAGGAATTAGGTTTAAAGATCGTGACTTATATGCGTGACCGTGTAAATAAGTTTTCGGAACAGTATCAGCATAACTACAGCGTGCTGGCAACTCCGGCAGAAGGTCTATCCGGCAAGTTCACAGGAAGAGACCGCAAGAAATTCGGCCCACTGCCCGGTATCTGCGACCGCGATTATTATACGAACTCCAACCATGTTCCGGTATACTACAAATGCAGCGCCCGCCATAAGGCAGAAATCGAAGCGCCCTACCACGCTTTGACTGGTGGTGGCCATATTTTCTATGTCGAAATTGACGGCGATGCGACCCATAATCCGGAAGTGATCATGAAAGTGGTCGATATGATGGATAAATACAATATCGGTTACGGCTCGGTAAACCATAACCGCAACCGTTGTCTGGATTGCGGCTACGAAAACGCAGATGCCAACCTGGAAACCTGCCCGAAATGCGGCAGCCGGCACCTGGATAAACTGCAACGCATCACCGGCTATCTGGTAGGTACGACCGATCGGTGGAACAATGCCAAGTTATCCGAATTGAACGATCGTATTATTCATAATTGATTAACAGTCAACAACTATGTTATCTATTATCGATATTATAGAAGATACAACCGTAGATGGCCCCGGTTTCCGGACTGCCATCTACGCTGCCGGCTGCCCGAACCAATGTCCGGGCTGTCATAATCCCGAATCGTGGGATATCAACAAAGGCCGCCCTGTTCCTACCGAAGAAATATTGGAAAAGGTGCTGGCCGACGATTTCGCGGATGTTACTTTCAGCGGCGGCGACCCGATGTACCAGCCGGAAGAGTTCACCAAGCTAGCCCGTGCCATCAAAGAGAAAAGCCGGAAGAACATCTGGTGCTATACCGGATACAAATTCGAGAAGCTACTGGAGAATCCCAAACAAGCAGCATTACTCCAATATGTAGATGTCTTGGTCGACGGCAAATTCAAGCAGGCTCTCCATGACGAAAGTCTGTTGTTCCGTGGCAGCAGTAACCAGCGGTTGATCGATGTGAAAGCTTCCTTGAAAAGGAAGGAAGTAGTTTTCTATAATTACAATCCGTTTGTATAAATGTCAGATGCTATCAGAAATAAACAGATGAGTTTCCGGAGAATATCCTATTGACAAAATGATATTTTATGCATGTCATAGCTTCTCTATTTGACTAAGGATACAGGAGCATACACTTTCACGAGCTTATGAGAGAGGTATCTATTTTCATTTTGCTTCTGTTTTTCATACTAAACAGATCAATAGAGAAGCATATTTCAACAAAAGCAATCCCCTCGTTCTGTTTGTTTCCTGATTGCATACATTATAATAGTTCCTGCTTGCATGTATTTTCGACCCTTCCAGGAAATAAAAATGCTATAAAACATCTGATTTCAGCTCAAAAAAGTTACGGACAAAGAAACTTTCGCCTCAATTTAACAAATATTTCGTTTCGACTAAATAAAATCTCCGCATCAGAGAAAAAAAATTTCGTTTTAAACGAAGTTGAAATTCGTTTAAAACGAGATTTAAAATGAATCCTACGCAGAATAATGTTAATATATGTATTCAATACCTTTCTAAAACGCTTTACACAACAGACTTACCCGTCACAGAAAGACATATTTTAAAATCTATTAGTCACAAATAAATCAATACTAGAATCATTATGACAAAACCGCCCTACACTTGTCATTTACGCATCTTCTATTCCGCAACAAATTGCCGCTTGAAAGCCAGAGGCGAAACTTTCCGGTGTTTTTTGAAGAATTTCCCGAACGACGACTGATCGGAGAAGTTCAATATATCGGCTACCTGCTGAATGGACAAATCCGGATTCCGCAAAAGAATCTCCGCTTCGCGCATCAACGCTTCACTGATCCATTGGTTGACGGTCCTTCCACTGAAACTTTTCATTATACGCGACAGATATTCAGGGGTAATACACAATTCGCCGGCATAGAAAGATACGGTATGCTCTGTCCGGCAATGTTTGTTCAGTAACTGGATAAACAGGAAAAGCAATACATCTTTTGCCGGCGGATTCGGATTTACTTTATGACGGTTTGCCTGATAGATAATGTTATTCATCTCCAGTAAAAAGCCACGGAGTTCGTTCAGGATAATATCGCGTTGCCACGCATGTTCCGTACGGTCGATATTCCGCTCAATGCGGCAGAGGCAATTTTCCAATAAAAGGCCTTCCTCTTCATTCAGATGTTGAATAGGACGGCTATGCAGGGAAGCGATATAAGCAGCAGGCATACGGCGACTGTTCAACATGATCTCGGAAAACAGATTACGATCGATGATCAGATGATAGCCTTTGAAATCGGAAGAAAAACGAAAATTCTTTACCGAGTGCATATCCATTATATCCAACAACAGGTTATCAGATAAATGATAGGTAAAATCATCTATGGTAATCTCTATATCTCCTTGCCGGACCAGAAAAATAGAAAAGGCATCCAGGCGAATAGAAACATCTTCTTTGAATCCGGGATTCCTGTGATTGTTACCATCCATTCTCACAATAACCAATTTATCCTGATAAGACTTCAGATTCATTTTAAAACGAAGCAAGTCCGCAATACTCAACTGTAAAAAAGATTCTTCCATTTCCATTTTATAAGGACGCAAAGATAGAAAATATATCCGAAATGAGTTCCGGGACGGTTTTATACAACCATTTTGCTGACGTCAGCAAAATGGTTCGACAGAGACTATGAAAACAGAAGAAATTAAAGAGTTATTTACTCAATTCGAGAGTATTGTTTGTGATTACAACGGAGTAGAGTGTTGGAGTGCAAGAGAATTGCAGAGTCTATTAGGCTATGTCAAGTGGGATAAATTCATTAATGTAATAAATAAGGCGGAAGAGGCATGTAGAAATGCAGGAGAAAATGACAAGTATAGATAAAGCACTGAAAGATAGACAGATAACACCCTTCTAACACGCTACGCATGCTACTTAATTGCACAAAATGGTGATCCTCGTAAGCCAGAGATGCTAAAAAGCTGAACGATCCCAAGAAGAAAAGGTCGTAGGCGGCTTATTTGGCCTTGTTCAATTTTGGAACAAATATATTCATTTTCCAACCACAGTTATTCGACCCAAAAGTCGGACATTTGCACCGGTTATTAGTTAAGGCAGTAAATATCAATGAGTAGCAAACTTTTCACACTCTGACATTACCGTGTTAATGTTTTGATTTTGGAACAATCCTACTGCTGGGGTTATAATTGAAAGAATAACAAGAAAATGAAGAAAAATTTTATTGCCCGATGCCTCTCTGGCCTCGGGGTTGGGCTTATATGCCTTATCGCAAGCTCATGTAAAGAGCAATCGGTAACAATGGTAAACAGTGAGTACAAAGTACTGAAAGTGTCGACAACCGACAAAACCCTGAGCAGTCTTTATTCTGCCACCATTCGTGGACGACAGGATATTGATATCTATCCCCAGGTATCAGGCTTTATCACCCGACTATGTGTGGAAGAAGGACAGGAAGTCCGGAAAGGACAATTACTGTTCGTTATCGACCAGGTTCCCTATCAGGCGGCCTTGCAGACAGCACTTGCCAACGTAGAAGCGGCAGAGGCTGCCTTGAGTACGGCCAAACTGACTTTCGACAGCAAGAAAGAACTCCATGCACAGAATGTAGTTTCCGCTTTCGACCTGCAAACAGCGGAAAATAGCTGGTTGAGTGCCAAAGCACAACTGGCCCAGATGAAAGCGCTGGAACTGAATGCGCGCAACAACCTTTCATACACGGAAGTGAAAAGCCCGTCGAACGGCGTAGTCGGAACACTGCCCTACCGGGTCGGAGCATTGGTTAGCGCCAATTCTCCTAAACCACTGACTACTGTTTCCGATAATTCGGATATGTATGTCTACTTCTCGATGACGGAGAATCAACTTCTGTCGCTCACCCGTCAGTACGGTTCAAAATCAAAAGCACTGGAAATGATGCCGGAAGTAGAACTGCAATTGAATGACAAGTCTGTTTATCCGTCGAAAGGAAAAGTAGAAACAATCAGCGGCGTTATCGACCGCAGTACAGGAACCGTGAGCCTGCGTGCCATATTCCCGAATGAAGACGGCATACTCTACAGCGGCAGTTCCGGCAACATCATTCTATCTACAGAGAAATCAGGAAGTATCGTTATACCGCAGACGGCCACTTTTGAAATACAAGATAAAGTTTACGCCTACAAGGTGATAGACGGTAAAGCACAGTCCACCCTGGTTAACGTAACCCGCGTGAACGGCGGACAGGAATATATCGTGAACGAAGGTTTGAAAACCGGTGACGTGATTGTTGCCGAAGGCGTAGGTTTACTGCGCGAAGGAACCCCGATTCAGGTTAAACAATAATTGAAAGAAGGAATATGAAATTAAGAACCTTTATAGAACGCCCGGTACTATCAGCCGTTATCTCTATCGTGATAGTATTTATGGGTATCATCGGATTGTCGACGCTGCCTGTCGAACAATATCCGGATATCGCCCCGCCTACCGTCATGGTAAGCACCACTTATTTCGGAGCCAGCGCCGAAACACTTCAAAAGAGTGTGATCGCCCCGCTGGAAGAAGCCATCAACGGTGTTGAAGATATGACCTACATGACCTCTACCGCAACCAATGCCGGTACCGTCTCCATCATGGTATACTTCAAACAGGGTACCGATCCCGACATGGCTGCCGTAAACGTGCAGAACCGCGTATCGAAAGCCAGCGGTCAGCTTCCCGCAGAAGTAAACCAGGTAGGTGTAACGACGACGAAACGGCAAACCAGTATGTTGCAGATATTTTCTATCTACAGCCCTGACGACTCATACGACGAGAACTTCCTTTCAAACTACCTGAGTATCAACCTTAAGCCGGAAATACTCCGTATCTCGGGTGTCGGCGAGTTGATGGTAATGGGAGGCGATTACAGCATGCGTGTCTGGATGAAGCCGGACGTAATGGCACAGTACAATCTGATCCCGGCTGACGTGACAGCCGTCCTGGCTGAACAGAATATTGAGTCGGCCACCGGTTCATTCGGTGAAAACTCTACGGAGACATATCAGTACACGATGAAGTACAAAGGACGTCTGATACAGCCGGAAGAGTTCGGAGACATTGTGATCCGCTCGTCGGAAGATGGAGAAGTTCTGAAGCTGAAGGATATCGCCGAAATAGAACTCGGCCGCGAAAGCTACGCATATATCGGCGAGACATCAGGGCATACCGGTATATCCTGTATGATCTTCCAGACAGCCGGTTCGAACGCAACCGAGGTAAACAACAATATCGACGCCTTTCTAAAAGAAGCACGTAAAGACTTACCTAAAGGAGTAGAGATCGTACAGATGATGAGCTCGAACGACTTCCTCTACGCCTCTATCAACGAAGTGGTGAAGACACTGATCGAAGCGATTCTCCTGGTAATCCTTGTCGTATATATATTCCTGCAGGATATCCGTTCGACCTTGATCCCGTTGGTAGGTATCATCGTATCGCTGGTCGGTACGTTTGCCTTTATGTCGATTGCCGGATTCAGTATCAACCTGATTACGCTGTTTGCCCTCGTGCTGGTGATCGGTACGGTGGTCGACGATGCCATTGTCGTCGTCGAGGCGGTGCAGGCCCGGTTCGATGTCGGGTATAAGTCATCGTACATGGCAAGTATGGATGCCATGAACGGTATCAGCACCGCCATTATTTCTTCTTCACTGGTGTTTATGGCCGTGTTTATTCCGGTATCGTTTATGAGCGGTACTTCGGGAACGTTCTACACCCAGTTCGGTCTGACGATGGCCGTTGCCGTAGGTATTTCGGCTATTAACGCGTTGACATTGAGTCCCGCTTTATGTGCCCTGATCCTGAAACCGTATATCAATGAAGACGGTACGCAAAAGGAAAATTTTGCGGCCCGTTTCCGTAGGGCGTTCAATACGGCTTTCGACGCCATAATCACCAAATATAAGAAAGGTGTATTGTTCTTTATCAAACGGAAATGGCTTACCTGGTCGTTGCTGGCCTGCTCGATTGTCGTACTTGTTTTACTGATGAAGACAACGAAGACCAGTCTCGTTCCTGACGAAGACCAGGGAGTTTTGTTTGTCAATGTAACTACCGCAGCCGGTAACTCATTGGCTACAACCAATATCGTCATGACCGATATCGAGAACCGTATCAAAGATCTTCCGCAGATAAAGGAATATAATAAGGTCTCCGGCTACGGGCTGATCTCCGGACAAGGCAACTCGTTCGGTATGTTTATCCTGAAACTGAAGCCCTGGGATGAACGTACAGCCAGGGAAGACCATGTACAGTCTGTCATCGGACAGATATACGGGCGGACTGCCGATATAAAAGATGCCAATATTTTCGCTATGGCTCCGGGTATGATCCCCGGTTACGGTATGGGTAACGCGCTGGAAATGTATATGCAGGACAAAAAGGGAGGCGATCTCACCGAGTTCTTCAATACCACCCAGCAATACCTGGCCGCCCTGCGCGACCGTCCGGAGATTGCGGCAGCTTATTCCACCTTCGCCATCAACTACCCGCAATGGGAGGTGACAGTGGATGCGGCGAAATGTAAACGCGCAGGTATCACGCCGGATGCTGTTCTGAGCACACTCTCGGGTTACTATGGCGGACAGTATGTCTCCAACTTCAACCGTTTCTCGAAGGTATATAAGGTGATGATCCAGGCTTCACCGATCTACCGTTTGGATGATTCTTCGCTGGATAACACGTTTGTACGTATGGCAAACGGTGAAATGTCTCCGCTGAGCCAGTTCGTAACGTTGACAAAGGTGTACGGTGCCGAGTCGCTGAGCCGTTTCAATATGTACAACTCGATCAATGTGAATGCCATGCCTGCTCCGGGATATAGCTCAGGTGATGCAATCAAGGCCGTAAAGGAAGTAGCCTCAACCGCCCTTCCGAAAGGATATGGTTACGACTTTGCCGGTATCACCCGCGAGGAAAACCAGCAGAGCGACACGACAGTCGTTATCTTTATCATCTGTATCCTGATGATCTACCTGATCCTGAGTGCCCTTTACGAAAGCTTCCTGATCCCGTTCGCTGTGATCCTCTCGGTTCCTTTCGGGTTGATGGGTAGCTTCCTGTTCGCTAAAATTATGGGATTGGAAAACAATATTTACCTGCAAACCGGATTGATCATGTTGATCGGATTATTGTCAAAGACAGCGATCCTGCTTACCGAGTATGCGACCGAACGCCGGGCAGCCGGTATGAGCCTGACTTCTGCCGCACTGTCTGCCGCCAAAGTCCGCCTGCGTCCGATCCTGATGACGGCGTTGACGATGATCTTCGGTCTGCTGCCACTGGTTGTAGCTACCGGTGTAGGTGCAAACGGTAACAGTTCGTTGGGTACAGGTGCCGTTGGCGGTATGCTGATCGGAACACTGGCATTGCTGTTCGTCGTACCTTCCCTGTTTATCGTATTCCAGTATCTGCAGGAAAAAGTACGTCCGATACAGTTCGAGCCGACACACGACTGGCAGATCCAGGAAGAAGTGGAAGAAGTAACTGCCGAGCGGAAAGAATATCTCGATAGTAAAAAGAAAGAAAAATAAGCAGATGAAAAAGAACATCATATTATTATCCGTCGCCACCCTCTCGTTACTGAGCGGGTGCGGCATCTATACATCCTATAAACCGGAAACTTCTGTTCCTGACAATTTATTCAGGGATGAAGAGATGGCTACGGATACGACAAGCATCGGTAATCTCGACTGGCGGGAACTTTTCACGGATCCGCAGTTGCAGATTCTGATCGACAAAGGGTTGGAGAACAACACCGATTTCCGTACCGCCCACCTGCGGGTGCAGGAAGCCGAAGCCGCCCTGATGACCTCGCGCCTGGCGTACCTGCCGGCACTCAATCTGACCCCACAGGGTACGTTGAGTAGCTTCGACGGTTCAAAGGCAGCGAAAAGCTATCAGCTGGCCGCTTCCGCCAGTTGGGAAATCGACATATTCGGGAGACTGACAAACGCGAAAAGAAGCGCTCAGGCAGCCCTCGAACAGACCAAATCATATAAGCAAGCCGTCCGTACACAGCTAATAGCCACTATTGCCAATTCCTATTACACTTTATTATTGCTAGACAAACAACTTGTCGTTAGTGAACGGACGGCTTCACTTTGGAAAGAAAATGTACAGGCGATGTACGCCCTGAAGAAAGCCGGGCTGACGAATGAAGCAGCCGTCTCACAGTCGGAAGCGAATAGCCTGAATGTGGAAGCCTCTCTCCTGACTTTACGCCAGCAGATCAATGAAATGGAGAACAGCCTTTCAAACCTGCTCGGAGAAGTTCCGCGGAAAATAGAAAGAGGTGATCTCGACGGGCAGGAGTTTCCCCAGTCACTATCAGCCGGTGTCCCGGTCGCTCTGCTCGGTAACCGGCCGGATGTGCGGCAGGCTGAATACTCGCTGGCACAGGCGTTCTATGTTACAAACGGGGCACGGAGCGCATTCTATCCGAGCATCAACCTGAGTGGTGTAGTGGGATGGACGAACAGCGGAGGCGGTGTCATTGCCAATCCCGGCGGCCTGCTGTTGCAGGCTATCGGCTCGCTGACACAGCCATTGTTCAATAAAGGAGCCAATATCGCACAACTGAAGATAGCCAAGGCACAGCAGGAAGAAGCATCGCTCGCCTTTCAGCAGAGTATCCTGAATGCCGGCAGCGAAGTAAACAACGCATTGACCCAATGGCAAACAGCCCGCGGACGCATCGTGTTGGCCGACCAACAGATTGCCGCCCTGCAAAAGGCCGTAAAAAGCACACAGTTGCTGATGGATCACGGGAATACGACGTATCTGGAAGTGCTGACAGCCCAACAATCCCTGTTGCAATCCGAATTGTCGCAAGCAGCCGACCGCTTCGACGAAATACAGGGAGTGATCAACCTCTACCATGCTTTAGGGGGAGGACAAGAGTAGTAAAATGCGGATGCCGCAAACAGCCGTTTGTTTACGTGACAAACAAGCGGCTGTTGACATGACACACAAACGGTTGTTTATGTGGCAAACAAAGGGCTGTTGATGTTGCAAACAAGGTGCTGTGACCGTCGCCAACATCAGGCAGTCACAGCCCCTCTTCTTTTTATACAACCGATATGCGCGTTACAGCCATTGTTTTCTTATATTTGCAGCGTAATGCTTATACGTTATGAAGAGAACATTTCTGATCACTCTTATCCTTTGTTGTCTGAACGCCTTGCTCTACGGGAAAGTCTCCCCCTTCTCCTTTTCCTCACTGAAAATGGAAGACGGCCTGTCGCAACTGTCCGTATTAAAGATATATCAGGATAAAAGAGGCTTTATGTGGTTTGCCACACGCAACGGGCTGAACCGCTATGACGGTAATAGTTTCGTTGTTTATAAACATAGCAACAGCGATTCACTCAGTCTCTCCGGTAATCATATAACAGCACTGGCTGAAGACAGCCTGGGGAATCTGTGGATAGGCGCAACAAACGGATTGAACCGGCTGGATTTGAAAACCAACCGGATCGTCTCTTACAACAACCAGGCCTCATCCTCCGACTCCCCTATTTTCCGGGCCTGGATATCCAGTCTCCACATCGATAAGCAACAACGCTTCTGGATCGGGACAAATCATGGCTTATATCAGTACAACTATGAAACCGACTCATTTATCCAGCCGGATCTGAACGGCGAATTACCCCGCGACCAGATCATGGTCATCTATGAAGCCCATAACGGGAATCTGTTGATCGGCACACTGGAAAACGGACTTTACATCTTCGACGAGCAACTGAATCTCTTATCACACTATTCTAAAAATGAGACTTCCCCGTCATTAACCGATAACAATATTTCTGCTATCCATGAAGCGCCGGACGGCAGCCTATGGATAGGAACCCGCACAGCCGGAGTGAACCGGATCGATATGAAGACCCGTAAAATCACCTGTTTCAACACTCAAAACGGAAATCTGGGAAATAACTCCATCCGCACAATCTCCAGTTATAACGGGAAAATCATCGTCGGTACATTCAATGGATTAAGCTTGCTGGATCCGGATACCGGCATTTGCACCAAATACACCAACTTCGATGAATACCAGGGAGGACTCAGCCATTTCTCCGTTTACTCTTCTTTCGTTGACAACGCCAATACATTATGGATCGGGACGTACGCCGGAGGAGTGAGTTATAGCAATCCGCTAAACAGCCGTTTCACGTTTTATGATCTGCGAAACGATCCGGATCTATCGTTCGGTATTTATGCCACTATGGATTACCATCCGGATCAGACCTTATGGGTGGCTTCGGAAGGAAGAGGACTTCTTTCGCTAGACCTGAAAACGAATACCTTCGAACGTTTCCCCCTGAATGCACAACCGGATGCTTCGAACGCGCTGAACGACCGGAACATCATCAAATCGCTGTTTGTAGAAGGCGATATCATCTGGTGCGGAACCCAGAAAGGAACTATTTACCAATTCGATATCAAAAAGAAGAAGTTCACGCTCTTCCATTCCTTCAACAGTGAAATCAGTATCTATACGATCGACCGATGCAGTGACGGTGCATTATGGGTCGGGACAACCGACAATACAGGGATCACCCGTTTTCTGCCGGACGGGACAATAGCCCCGAAGGATAGTCTGTTCCCCCGGTTACCCAGTGTCCGCTGTTTCATGGAAATACGAAACGGCGTCTACCTCATAGGAATGCATATAGGCGGACTGGCCATATACGACTCCAACACCCGGAAACTGGAATCCTTCAACACCCGCCAGGAAGGTAGCCACAATCTTTACAACGACCACATTACGAATATCGTAAAAGACAGTAAAGGACGCATCTGGATCGGTACTTTCGGCGGAGGACTTTGCCGTCTGGACGAACAGAAAGGGATCGTAGAACGGCTCACAAGCGATGATGGACTCAGTGACGATAACATCAATGCGATCGTTCCCGGTGATGACGGGAAACTCTGGATGAGCACGGGAAACAGTATTTCGTCCTACGATCCAGACACACATACATTTGTCAACTACACGGGAAAAGCAGAAATTCCTCTGAATGAATTCAGTATGAAAGGAGGTATCAAACTACCCGGCAACCAGATTTATTTCAGCGGCAGCAACGGTGTCATATCCTTTTACCCCGAACAGCTGAAAAAGAACCATTTCATTCCCCCCGTTGCACTAATCTCTTTTACCGTCAACAATAAACCGGTTGTTCCCGGTGACGCCTCCGGACTGTTGGACAAGACGCTCGATTATACGAAAGAGATTAAACTGAATTACAACCAGAACAATTTTTCTGTCGGATATGCCGCACTGAATTATCTGTTCCCAAATCAGAATAAATATGCTTATATGCTGGAAGGTTATGATACTGACTGGAATGATGCCGGTTATCGCAAGGAAGCATTCTATACCAACCTGAAACCGGGACACTATACCTTCCGCGTCCGGGCATCCAATAACGACGGACTTTGGAATAACGAAGGAAGGTCGATCCCGATCTATATCCGTACCCCACTCTGGCAAACCTGGTATGCCTATTTACTGTATCTGTTAATAATCGGTAGCATTTGCTATACGATGTGGCATTATCTGCATGTGAAGCGGAAGCTGGAACGCGACCTGGATGAAAAGCAAAAGGAACAACAAAGACAGGAAGAGTTTCACCAGTCGAAAATCCGTATGTTCACCAACTTCTCACACGAATTACGAACCCCGTTGATGTTGATCCTTTCTCCTTTGGAAGAGATCCTGAAACGGGTCGATATGAATCCGAGCCTGAAAAGTTCACTGAGATTGGTTTACGGAAACGCGCAGCGACTTTTATTACTGGTCAATCAATTGATGGATCTCCGGAAAAACCAGAGCGGAAACCTGCAATTACGCATATCGCATAACGACTTGTATTTATTCATTCAGGAAATATATATTGCTTTCAACCAGATCGCAGCAAAAGAACAGATCGTTTTCCGGTTAGACTCCGACGAGTCCCACATCGATAGCTGGTTCGACCGTACACTGTTGGAAAAGGTTGTCTTCAACCTGTTATCGAATGCCTTCAAACATACCGTTCCTAATGAATCGGTCACTGTACGATTACAATCCTTATCCGTCTCCCGCTTACAGGAACTATACCCGGATCATGCCTCAGGAATTCCTCTTTCATCTTCCCGGTATGTATGCCTCTCGGTTGAAGATACTGGAAAAGGAATAGAAGACTCCGACAAGAGCCATATATTCGCCCCTTTCTACCAGGGGACAGACGAAAGCGAACAGAATACAACCGGAACAGGAATAGGACTCAGCCTGGTTCTTTCTATAGTCAAACTGCATCATGGCATTGTCTGGGTGGAGGATAACAATCCTAAAGGAGCTATTTTCCGTGTCCTGATCCCCATAGACCGGGAAGTATACAGCAGCGAAGAAATTACAACCGAAACAGAGACCGTCGAAACTGAAAATTCATTCGAAATACAGGAAGATACGCAGGAGCAGACGGTTGCTACCGGGCAGCGATACACATTGTTACTCGCGGAAGACAACCCGGACGTACGGCAGTATATCAAAAAACACCTCGATCCCTATTTCGAAGTACTGGAAGCCGAAAACGGAGCAGAAGCATTCGACAAAGCGGTGGAAGTATTGCCGGATATGATCATCAGCGATATTATGATGCCAAAGAAAGATGGCTTGCAACTCTGCTCGGAAATCAAACAGGATCTGAGAACAGGGCATATCCCGGTTATCATTATCACAGCCAAATCGATGGTTATGCACATCAAGGAGGGCTTTCAGTGCGGTGCAGACGATTACATCGTTAAACCGTTCAATATAGGTGTCCTTTTATACCGTATCCGTAACATCCTGGCTGCCCGCGAACGGCTCAAAGAGTTGTATGGCAAAAAGTTTTCTTTAGAATCGATGGGAATCGAAACCGTTTCGGCCGACGACAAGTTTATGCAAAAATTCTTTGAGGTGATCGAACAGAATATCTCGAACCCGGAATTGAATGTGGATCTTTTATGCAAAGGCACCGGCATCGGACGTGCCAACCTGTACCGGAAACTGAAAGTAATCACAGACCTTTCACCAATCGACCTGATCCGTAATAAGCGGCTCGAAATGGCAGCTAAGATGTTAGTGGAAACAGATATGAATATCTCCGAAGTCTCCGCTAATATCGGCTTTAACTCACATGCCTACTTTGCCACCTGTTTCAAATCCATGTATGGCATGTCTCCTACCGAATATGTATTGCAACACAAGTAATTAATACCTTCAAGAGGTTGTGTCAAAACGCTGACACAACCTCTTTTCGCTTTTCAGATCCGTGCCGTTATATAATCGATGATATCCAGACAGAGATTGGTGGTCTGGTCATTCGTATCCAGATCCGGATTCAGCTCCACGAGATCCATCGACTTGATCAGGTTGGTCGATAACATGTGTTCGACAAACTCCTTGAACTCGTCAGGCAGCAAGCCTTCACAGACACGGGTTCCCGTACCGGGGGCAAAACGGGGGTCAATACTATCTACATCGATACTGAAATGGACGTTGCGCACCTTTCTTTCCCGGAGTTTCCGTTTGATATCTTCGGCTACAAAATTAATGCCTTTCAGATGAATGGTTTCCATCGTATAGACACTCAGTTGCTCCTTTTCTATCAGGGCCTGTTCGCCCTCATCCAGGCTGCGGGTTCCGACCAGAAAGACATTCTGGGGATTCACCTTATTTCCGGGAGCATAGATATTCACCAGTTCTTCACTCCCCATCCCCATCAGGGCGCTCAACGGCATACCGTGGATATTTCCGCTGGGGGAGGTTTCATTCGTATTGATATCGCCGTGGGCATCGAGCCAGATGATACCGAAATCATCGAAGCACTTCCCTACCCCGGACGCACTGCCCAGTCCGAGCGAATGGTCGCCGCCGATAACCAGCGGGAAGGCGCCGCCCCGCAACGTGTCGTAGACCAACTCCGCCAGGTTGTTGTTCACCTCGACGATAGCATCGAGGTATTTCATGCTCTTGCTTCGGGCAAATTTATCCGCTTCCGACACGGGAGGCACATAGAGATTACCCAGATCGAAAGCGCGATGCCCGTTCTTCCGGATAACCTGCATCAATCCCCGCTCACGCAGATGGTTCGGGGCACGTTCAACGCCTTCGCGGTCGCAACCCAGGTTCAAAGGAACTCCTATTACGTTTATTTTCATATAACCGGTTTAAAATTGAACGAACGTTTCTTTAATAATACCGATTGCTTCCATCATCTGGTCGCGGGTAATGACAAGCGGCGGGGTGAAGCGGATGATATGGTCGTGCGTCGGTTTGGCAATCAGACCGTTCTCTTTCAGAGCCAGACAGATGTCCCAGGCCACCTTTCCGTCTTTGGGTTCGGTGACTACGGCATTCAGCAAGCCTTTACCACGAACTTGTTTAATCATCGGATTGTCGATCTTTTCCATTTCGCTACGGAAGAGTTCGCCCATATCGTAGGCATTCTCCGAAAGCTTTTCATCGCGTACAACTTCCAGGGCGGCAATACCCACAGCTGCCGCCAACGGATTTCCGCCGTACGTAGAACCATGTTCGCCCGGAGCGATCGTCAGCATGATTTCATCATTGGCAAGGACGGCAGAAACAGGAGTTACACCGCCCGACAAAGCCTTGCCCAAGATCAGGATATCGGGGTGGATATCTTCATAATCGCAGGCCAGCAGTTTACCGGTACGGCCGATGCCGGTTTGTATCTCATCCGCGATAAACAGAACATTATGCTGCTTGCAGAGATCGTAGCACCTGCAGAGATAACCGTCGTCGGGCACTACCACACCTGCCTCGCCCTGTATCGGTTCGAGCAGGAAGCCGACTACATCGGGATCTTTCAGGGCTTCCGCCAGCGCATCCACCTGATTGTATTCTACCTTGATAAACCCGGGAGTATAAGGCCCGAAGTCCGTATACGAACTCGGATCGGTACTCATCGAAATGATTGTGATTGTCCGTCCGTGGAAATTCTCACTGCAAACGACGATCTTTGCTTTTTCGGGAGCGACGCCCTTGATACGATATCCCCAGCGGCGAGCCAGCTTCAGGGCGGTTTCGACTGCTTCGGCACCGGTATTCATCGGCAACAGTTTGTCGTAGCCGAAGAACTTGCAGGCAAACTCCATGTATTCACCCAGTATATCGGCATGGAAAGCACGCGATACGAGCGTCAGCTTCTGCGCCTGGTCAGTCAGCGCTTTAATGATCCTGGGATGGCAATGCCCCTGGCTCAGGGCGGAATAACCGGACAGGAAATCAAAGTAACGTTTGCCTTCCACGTCCCACACAAATACGCCTTCTCCTTTCTCGAGAACGACAGGCAGGGGATGATAGTTGTGTGCACCAAACTTCCCCTCACGGGTGATGTAATCTTCCGGTCTCATACTATTTCTGATTTAATTGTTTTGTCAGACTGTAAGCGTTTCATACAGCCATTGAGCCAAAGGTAGTAAATTGGGTGACAGTATGTCACGGAAAGATGTATGTTAAGAAACACACTATGACCGGACTTCTTCCACAATCCACCGTTCGATATTGCGTGTTTCTTTGCTGAAATTAATACCAATCTTAAACAGCCTGCGACCGTCAGCCTCGAAAGGACGGGCATACTGTTTCCCGTTGATCTGCCGGAGAGCCTCTTCAGCGGTACCATCCAGTTTAAACTCCATCACATAAATGAAGCGATCTGTCTTCAGCACCAGGTCAATACGTCCGTCGGAAGTATGATATTCCGCTTCAACATAAAAGCCAATGAGCTTGAATACGATGAAAAGCACGTTCTGATAATGGCGTTCCAGATCGGAAGCCAGCTCGTAGGGCACATCGGCAAAGAAACTGCTAAGACGGCGGAAGAAAGCATCATAGTCGCCGGCCATCACTTCATCTACAAACTTCTTAATCTGGAAAGGAGACTCCATCTTATCCACATTTGCATAAAAAGGTAACAGGAAACGGATAAAACCTTCCTCCACTTCGCGGTTAGGGAAACCTAAACGATATAGTCCGAAACGCCGGTCGTATCCCTTAATCGTCAGGTAGCCGCTTTGGTAAATAACAGGGATCGGGTTATCCGATGTAGAGTCGATGCTGTTAAGCGTATCGGAATCCGTCTCCTCATGCGCCATACGGTTTAGATCGTAATGATGCTTCTTCAGCAGTTCGACAAGATAGGTCGGCGTACCGGTTTCAAACCAGTAGCTATCCAATTGGCGGTACTTAAATGCATTAAGTAAACTGAATGGATTGTAGATACCGATACTATTCTCCACAAAATGATAACCGTCATAGCATTCCTTCAGTTCGGCACAAGTTTCGTCATACGTCATATTTCGAGCGGAAGCCAACCCGTAGATATCCTCTTCAAAATAAGCGTGCAACTCCGCTTCGCTTATACCGCAAACAGAGACGAAAGGCTCCCGCATCGAGATATCGTCCAGATTATTCAGGTCACTGAATACACTTACCTTACCGAATTTTGTTACCCCCGTCAGCATGGCGAACTGGATAGAGCCATCCATAGTTTTCAGTACGCCGTAAAAAGGTTTCAGGGTGGAACGGAAAGAAGCCTGCAATTCCTCGTTACCGATAGCCTGGAGCATCGGCTTATCGTATTCATCGACAAGGATGGCGACACGCTGTCCGCTTTGCTCGTGAGCCCGCTGGATGATACCGGCGAAACGCAGGGAGAGAGAACGCTCGGAAGGTTCTGCCCCGTACATTTTTTCCCATTGAGTCAGAGCTTTGTCCAGTATATTATCAAGGCTTTCCGGCCTATCGTACTTTTCGATATTCAGATCAAGATACAATACAGGCCGCTTTATCCAGTCCTTTTCCAGACGTTCCATAGCCAACCCTGAAAAGAGCTCTTTCTTCCCTTCAAAGTAAGCCAGCAAAGTGGAGATCAGCAGGCTTTTACCGAAACGCCGGGGACGGCTCAGGAAATAATAACTGCCGGTCTTTACCAATCGGTAAACCAGTTCAGTCTTATCTACATACACATACCCGCCTTGACGGAGTTTCTCGAAGTTCTGTATGCCGATGGGGTAAATTCGCTCATTCATAATCTTTCATTATTAGTTGCTTCGTATGCTTACAAAGATAGTAAATAATCGATTACCGGACGCAGACGACGCAGAATACGTAGAGTATTGCAGACTTTTTATTTATAAATAATAGTCTCTGCGATAACCTGCATATCCTGCGTCGTTATCTGTGCCCGGTTGTATGTATCCTACCTGACAATCACCTTACACACCTTGCGGGGGGTTTGGATGATGTAGAGGCCGGGGGCAAGCGCACGGCGGTTCAGGCCGGGCTTGGCTTCGAAGACGGCGACTGTACTGCCGCTCACCGTGACGATACGGACTTCCTCCGTCCGGTCGGTTTCGAGGCAGAGGGCGGAAGGCTCTGTCCAGACTTTCACACCCGCTTCGATCGTCTCGTTGGCAACATCGGTGTTCTTTTGGATGCCGGCAATCGAGATGGTTACTGCCGAACGGACATACTTGACAAGGTAGGCTCCGTCGCTTGTGCGGGGTGTGATCGTTTCGCCACGGCTGGTCGTTACGACGGGGTCGGATTGGTCGTAATCCTTATCCAGCGTGAGGTAGAAACGGAAACTACTCCAGGATTCCACCTCGTAATTACCCGGAGCAGGATCGGTTGTTGCACCTTCCAGGGCGGGAAGGGTGACAGTGTAGTAAACCGGAGTCGGGTCAGGAACCGGATTGGGATCGGGAGTCGGGTCGGCGGCCTTCGTCCAGACAATGCCGAAGGGGCTGAAACTGGAAACGGAAAACTTCAAACCGACTACCGTATTTTCCAGATTACCCTCCGAAACAGAATAGACTTCCGTCGTTCCATCCATCTTCACATGGACAATCGTGAAGGTATCGCCGGCATCCGTACCTGCGGGATAAGGGTAGATAACCGTTACCGGATGATCGGCAGAAGGCTGGATAGGGATTTTCGTACCATCCGACTTTACTTCTACCAAAGCGATCTCGACATAGATCGGTTGATCGGGATTTTGTACATTGGCCTCTATCACTTCATCGACAGCAGTTTTATGACTCTCTTCCTCTAGAGCACCGGTTACCAGTTTGATGGTAGAGCCATCCGTTACTGAAGGCCGCTCATTTAGAGGAATAACGACTGTCGGTTCTGCGACAGGAGCTGTCGGTTCATTCACCACAACTTCTTCTTCAGTTATAGTTGCACCTTGTACCTCTGTAAAGGTGGCTGTAAAAGCGACAGATGTTGCATCATCAGGAACCTGATAGCTACCGGAATTTTTCGGATCATTGCTGGCATCCGAGGAAGCTCCTCCGGACGGGGTAGCCGTATAGGTATCTAATTGATAACCGGGGATAGCAGAGTATTTACATTTCAATGCCGCTCCATTAGAAATTACATCGGTAGCAGTCACCAGGCTGTCATTGCAGAAGACGGAGATGGAACCGCCCGCCGTCGGTTGAGTGACAGTCACCGGGACAGCGTCTTTCACGTCGGTAAAGACTGCAACTCCGTTCTCGGACGGAGCCTGGAAGTAAACGACCGGGACAGCAGGGACAGCCGATGTTTTACCTTGCTGGCGGGTACGGACTCCATCGGCTGTATTCGTTACCGTCCAAAGCCGGTACGTCTTACCCGCCGTAACGGTCGTGGCAAAGGTTTTACCCTGGCGCAGCTGAGCGGCCGAAGATTGGTTGTCATCATCGGTGGCGGCAAAGGCTATTTTGCCATCAGACTGTCCCGATGCGTCCGCAAACCGCCATTCCATCCAGGCGTTGTAAAGGGTTCCGGTGTTATGGATGGCGGCGCCAGCGCAATGGAAGGTGACGGAGGTCGACGACGGATCGGTCACGGTGAAGGTGCCGGAATTATCGAGGCCGTAATGCGTATCGGTCGTGCCGGTGTTCCCGATATACAGGCCTTTGCCCGTCAGCGTCAAGATGCCTTTATTCACCAGGGTAGAGGCTCCGGATGAGCTGAGAGTGGAAGTGCCTTCATCCGCTATGTTGATGGTCAGGGCGCAACCTGCGTTGATGGTCAGGGCAGCGCCGCCGGTCGGTTTGATTGTCACTTTGTCGAAAGTCAGCGTCGGGTTGCCGGTAGCGGTGTCGATGATGAGTTTGTTGGTGGACGGAGATGCGCCTTCGGCCATTTTGACCGTGCCGTTGAAACGGGTCGAAACTCCTGCTTCTCCCTTTTTGTAACTCCATTTGCCATCGGAGTAAGAGAGGGTGATGAGATCTGTATCGTCGGAAGACAAAGACAACGGAGCCAGTAAAGACAGATAGGTGGAAGAGGTCAAGTTGTCGGGCTGGCCGGGAATGAAAGAACTTTCCTCGTAAGCGGTCGGCAGTCCGTTGGCATCATATTCGGTGATGACTTTCAGTTGCGGAAGCTTGCCGTTTTTGGTGGTATCGATGGCGGTGAAGGCTTTGCCCTCGCCTGTCCAATCGGCGATAACGTCAGCGACCTCGTCGAGGTAGGTGTTGGCACCGTTTATCGCGTTGGCGGCGATGTCGGTGGTCGGGTCGGAAGTGCTATCTCCCACCGTCAGCTTGATCTTGGTGCTGGCGTAGTTGTTGGAAAGGGTAACAGTACCATTACTACTCTCATTGTTCTTTCCGATGATACGACCGGCCAATTTCGTAGAGGTGTTTCCGGTAGCTTTCACGCCGCCGGTATTTAAGGCGAGGCAATCCTTTATGGTAACGCTACTAGGGTTCCAAATCCACCCGAGAATACCGCCTGCATAAGCAGGGTCGCTGCCTGAAGATTCCGCGGAAACAGTACCCGTGGCAAAACAAGATTCAATAACCGCATATTGAGCACCTCCGACAATACCGCCGGAAGTACTTGTCGAGGTTGCTTTAGCGGTTATATTCCCTGTTGAATAGCAGTGCGATATATGACCTGGATTACTGCTACTACCATTAGTATCACTGTCGCTCACGATACCGCCCGCATAGGCGGAACCACTACCGGCGTTAACATCAATATTACCCGTGTTGAAGCAGGAAGCAATAGAAGATTTGGAACTTCCCCCTACAATTCCACCACCATAACCAGACGATCCTTGTATCTTGATAGTTCCACTGTTTGAACAAGAGCTAACCACCGAGCTTTCATTTATTTTATCGGCAATTACACCGACAATTACACCGGCAATTCCACCAACACTCCCTTTATTGCCAGACACAGAGAAACTGACCGCGCATCGGTTATGGCAATTGATGATTTTTCCTTTCGCCACAGCCCCCACAATGCTGCCAAGAGAGTAGTTGGGGTCACCAGAGCTATTCGGAATACTCTCCCAATTAATTGTTTGGGTGTTTCCCTCATCTGCCATTGTCAGATCTTTCACGGTCGCTCCATACAGATAGCCGAAAAGGCCGACATAGTTTACCGAGATCGAGGAGATCGTCATTCCGGTAATGGTCTTGCCATTCCCGTCGAAGGTGCCTTGAAAGCATTTAGTGTAGTCGGAGCTTGAATTGTAGCTATAAGTCCCTATCGGTATCCAATTATTCGTGAAATCAGTGGCGACACCCTCGGTAGGCGTAGCCAGAGAGATATCCTTGGCAAGCGTAACCATGCAGTCCTTAAAGCCTGCATTGGCAGGATAGTAAGCATCACCGGTATTGGTGATATTGGTGGTAGTATTGGCGATATTTCCATTATTCGTCACCCAAGCGATCCACGCGAGGCCGCGGGGGGTCTTGACGGTGTAGTTTGTGCCGGAGACGGAGACATCGGTGCCATTCGTGCCGACATGGGCTGTCTGACCGTAGGTAGGCCAGTCGGTAGGAAATTGCATTCCTTCGAAGATGAATAATTTATTGTCCGTCGCCGTAAAGACGGTTGTTTTATCATTAATCATGAATATATCATCGTCTAACCAGAGGGTGTAGCCGGTGCCCTTCTTGACGTTGATAGCGAAACTCTTATTGTTACCGTCGGTTTTGAATTGGATAGCCGGACTAAACGATTTGCCGTTGGCATCTTTTATTTCCAGCGTCTTGCCGCTCTCCGGGGCGGCTTCAAACTCCCATCTGAGGAAGGGGGATTTCACATTATTGTTAAGAATTGCTTTTGATCCCGCAGAAACCGTTATTTTCGCATCTTCGACCGCAGATAAAGAAGCGCTATTCCCTATCGACACAGCATATTCGTCATCCGCTACGATATTTATTTTGCCTTTGAGGATGGCGTCTACTGAATGACCAGTAGTGTACAAATATATTCCATTTGAATTTCCTTTCCCAAGGATATTCAATCCAGCAGCTCCACCATCCAGAAGCAGGTCGCATCCCTTCACGTTACTGATTACTACTCCTTGGCATTTCAAAGTACTGGCAGAACTGCCTGTCGCTTGGATACAGAGCGGTCCACCGTTCTGTACCATATAAAACAATGAGTCGTTGGCATTGTAGGTCAGGTTTAGACCATCCAGTTTAAGGATCGGGTAGCTGTCAAGATTATGATCGGCATCGGCTATCGCTTTCTCGCTTTTGATATTGATCGCCCCATGCTGCCAGTTTTCGTTCGTGCCCGTCAGCGTACCGGAGAACTCGGTTTCGTCGCCTTCGCCCACCTTGTAATACCAAGCATAGTTTTGTGAATCGGACTTCTGCTTATAGGTCAGGGCCAGTTTGGCAGTGATCTTGCTATCGCTCACATCAAGGTCTGTTGTTTGTGTTTGCGCCCCTCCCCCCACCGGCCATAAAAAAGCCAGTATCATGATACTGATTATCCGTGCAGCGAGCCGGAGGGGCGCTGCACGGTGGTTTCTTTTTATAGGTAAAAAGTTGTTCATAAGTAAATGTGTCTTTTTAAATGATTGATATGATGAAAGAAATGCCTGCCGTCCGCTGTATTATTCGATCACCGGACGGTCGTCTTCGCCGGGCGATGGATCAGGATCGGGCGCCGGGTCAGGGGTCGGGTCAGGAGTCGGATAGGGTTTGTCATCGGGCTGGGTCGGTGTAGAAGGGCCGCCTTTAGCGGCGATCAGGTCTTTGTATTTGCGGAAGATCTGGTTCACCGTGTCGATAAAGCCGTTGATAACATCCGTCGGTTCCAATACGGCATAGGCGTTGACGCGCTGGACGACCAGGTCGAGCGTCTCGTCGGTCGCCTTGCGGGCCTTCGAGGTGTCGGTCTTCACGCGGGCGGTGTATTCGTCGGTGCGGGAAGCGTCGAGCGTCTTGTACTCGCCGTTCTGGGTTTTCAACTGGGTGACATACGTTTCGAGATGAAGGGTCTGCAGGGCCGTAGCCACTTCAGGTTTAGCCAGGTCGGCCAGCATTCCGTCGATCAGGGCGGTTTCTTCGGCATAAGCCTTGCTATACAACTTGTCGTAGGCACGAAGCACGGCGTCGACCGTGCGGGCAGCGGATTGGAGCGCCGGATCGGGGCAGACCAGGTAGGAGCCGTTCATAGAGAAAATGAACTGGATCGTCTTGTCGCGTTCACCGTCTTTGGCTACCAGCTGGTCGGTCGTCGCGCTTTTAGTGATGCGGTTGACGCATTCGCCTTCGCGGTCGATACATTCCTTGTAACCGGGAGCCAGCGATTCGAGATGCAGCGCGGCAACGGTAACAGCCAGGATACGGTCGTATATCTCCGTATTCATGTTCTTGTGGGCCGCATTGCTCAATCGCGATTTGTTCATCGTACCGATTTGTTTTGCTAATGACATAATCGTAGTTTTTAATATTGATACTAGAAATTATTTCGTTTTTTCTGTTTTAAAAGCTCCGTAGGACTACAGAACCGTCGCTACGGTTGTCGCGCCCGCTTTGTAGGGCTATGGAGATATCGCTACGGTAGTTGCAATGGTTTTGTAGGCCTACGGAGGCACCACTACGGTTGTAGTACCCTTTTTGTAGCCCTACGAAGGCATCGCCACGGTCGTAGTGATGGGTTCGTAGGGCTACAGCCGCCGTATCCATTCGTCGAGCTCCTCTTCCCGGGGAATGGCCAGTTTGAGCTTGAGCCGGTAGCGGGTGGTGTGAAGGCTGCCTTGCGAGATGGAGAGTCGTTTCATCGCCTCTTTATTGTTTATTTTCATTTTAATAAGTATACATAGAAATTCGTCCGACCGGGTCAATGCCGGACAATGGGCATGCAGTCTCGACAGGAAATCCGGATGATTGGCCCGGAAAGTTTCACACAGCTGGTCGTTCCCTACTTCTGCTTTGTCGGGCATTACACCGTATTCAGGTTCTGCGTCGGGCGTAGGCGAAGCAGTTATAGAAAGAGATTCCAATTTACGGTTGACACGTTGGTGATACACATCGATCTTCCGGTTCAAATGGTACCAGAAAATGTAATTCGTTGCCAGCAGGAGATAAAAAAGAACCGAGAGGATTATCACCGTCCAGCGGAGATATACCTCGCCCACGATCATCACCGCCACCATCTGCAACAAGGGTAGAGATAAAAGGATCGGGATCAGGAATGCCTGTGTTCTTTTCTTCTTCATATCAGCTCTTTTTATTTGCATCCAAAGTAAAACAATACTTTGCGTCCGTTCGCTCTCACAGTCTGAACAATTCGCTGAACAACGACTGAACAACAACGTTTTTTTTCTCATTTCTGTTCATCACACGTTGCTGAACAAACAGCTCACAGCCTTGTCTTCAGACGCTGTAAAGGTATACACTGGCTCATGAACCACCTCGGATAACCAATAGACGATTTAATAGATTTCCTGCAAAAACAAGGGGTAAAACCGGATAAATACACTATTTTTGTTCCCAACCTTAAATATCAACCGAGATATGAGTAATTATCTGTTTTCCCCCGTTTTTCTTCTTCTTTTTCTGCTGGCCGGTTGCCGGCAGCATCCCGTCGATCCTTCGCTACCACTCGAAGCACGGCTGGCTACAAATACTGAAACGACGCTTAGGGAATATAATGACCGGAGTGAAAAACTGCTCCGGCAGAAAAACTGCGATTCGGTTATCACATGCAGCAGGCAGCTGCTCCGGGCTTTCCCGCAGCATCCGTCGGGCAACGGCGACTCGGTGTTGAAGGAAACACGCCGTCTGCTCAACTTCTACCTGAAAAGTAGTACCCAAAACAAACAAGCGGCCGAAAACTGCCAGCTGACAGATAGTTTGCTGGAGGCTGGCCATCCTTATTTCGACGGGTCTGCCCATTACGACCTGCTGACCGCCTGCACCGCCTTCCACAATTACGGCAACGACCCGGAAGGGACGCGCAAGCTGATCGAACGCTTTGCCGCCCTTCCTCCCTCGCCAGACCCGGCACAGGAAATCTATGCCTGCCACCTGGTTGCCAACGCCTGCTATCGTTACAGCGAGGAACCGGAAAAGGAGATTCTTTTCCAGAAACGAGCCGTCGACGCTTACCATGCCGGCGGAGAAGCCGATGACCCGGCCGATCTTTTAAGCACATTAGGCAATTATTACCGTCGCAGGGGCATGTATGAACAGGCCATCGGTTATTTGCAGGAGGCCCGCGACTGGTGCCTGGCGCACCCCGACCAACTAAACGAAGGGTTCGTCTATAACTTTACCGACCTGGCTAACCTGTACGACACGATGGAGCAACAGGATAAGGCACTGGAAAACATTTCGCAGGCCATCGCCTACTCCCTTGCGCTCGACAGCGTGGTGCTGAGCGACCTCTACCGCATGAAAGCAGGCATGTTCTGGAAACCCGAACAGAAAGATTCGGCACGATTTTATATTCTAAAGGCGCTCAGGCTGGGTGAAGCGCATCAGCACCAGGCGGAGATCGCAGCGGCAAAGAACTTGCTTTACAGCTTCTACGACGAATTTTACCCGGACTCGGCGGCACTGGTAGTGAAAGGTTTCCGGGAATTATGCGCCGTTTCGCAAAACGACGTCATGAGCTATCACTACCCGACTTTCCGTTTTTCTTTAGGGAACGCACTGGTCAAAACGGGGCAGTTGCAGGAAGGTTTTCCGCTGATGGAAGAAACGATGGATTATTACCTAAAACAGGACTTCCCTGAAATGATCGACTGGTGCGGGAATATCTTGCTAAAAAGATATGCGGAACATAAGATGTACAGCCGGATAGGCGAGATTTACCCGGTCTATACCGCCATACATGATTCTTTACAGAAAAAAGAAAAACAGCGGTATGCCATCGCCGCCAATATCCGTTATGAAACGGAACGAAAGGAACAGGAAAACCGTGCGTTGGCTGCCGAGGTGGCACTGAAAGAGCAATCGCTCGTCTATACCCGGATTATCCTGGGGTTGTTGGGCTGTTTACTGGCTGCCGGAGTCGTTTACCTGATCCGTCGCCGCCGTCGGCAACTCAAAGAACGGGAAGATCACCGCCGCCAACTGAACGAGTTACTGACTTCACAGCAGGAACTGAACCGGCGTAATGAAACACTAAGCCATGAACTGGAGCAGTTATCGCACAACGAAATCATCGACAATGTGCGCCGGCAACTCGACCCGACCTTGTTGAGCGGCGAGGACGAAAAGCGTTTCCGCCAATCGTTCGCCGCCCTTTATCCGCGCTACCTGCCCGGACTGCGGAGCCGCTGTCCGGAACTGACCAAATCGGACGAATTATTTTGCATGCTCATTTACCTGAAACAAAATACGGATGAAATAGCTTTGGCCTTAGGTATTTCGCGTGCCAGTGTCAACACCGCCCGGAGCCGGATACGGAAAAAATTCGGATTACAAAAGGAAGATTCGCTGGATGAATATCTGCAAGTAAACTAAAAAAGGGATGACCCTCGTCATCCCCTTTTTTCATGTTTGGCGTGAAATATATATAGTCTTGAGAATTAAATGCGTATTATTTACCGGAAGTTTTAAGGCTTACCGGTTTGAACAGGAATACGAACAGGAACAGCAGTACCGCCGTGCAAACCGAAGAGATCAGGAACAATACCGGCCAGTCGCATTTATCGCCGTCGCGGAAAAAGCCGATCAACCATCCGTTCCATAACGTCCCAATCAGGAAGCCTACGCCCCATACCAGAAAGAAAAGCAAGCCCTGTGCCTGTGCCTTCATCTCTTTCGGGGCTACATTGTCCGTGTACACCTGTCCGCCGACATAGAATAACCCGAAGATCAAACCATGCACGATAATACCTATATAGTAGAACCATTGCTGCCCGGTTTCCGCACCGAAGAAGAAAGCTCCATACCGAACCAGCATCGCCACCATACCAAAGATCAGCGTGTTCTTGATCCCCGACTTTACAAGGATCGTTGTTGTAATGACCAGGAAGAACATTTCAGCCAGCTGGCCAAAGTTCATCGTTACTGTAATATTACGTACCTGTTCGTCCGCCAGGATCATGGAACCGTACACATGATAGAGCGTAAACGGGATGATCGACAGGAAGGTCAGGATCATAAACACCCGGTAGTTCTTATCTTTCATCAGCGAGAAAGCAGAAAATCCTGTAATATCCATCACCGATATTTTCGATGTTTTTGCTACCGAAGGTGGTGTATGCGGGAGTGTCAGATTAGCGAAAGCCGCTATGAAGCAGACACCTGCACCGCAATACATCGGCAGGTTCGTATCGTCGAACGCTTCCATCCCCATCACGTGAATCGCCACCAGGCTGAATATCCCCGAAGCCACCCAACCTACCGAACCGAACATACGTATGCGCGGAAACTGCTCGGACGGGGCATGACTCATCGCGATCGTACTTGTCAGGCTCTGTGTCGGCATGTGACAGAGCATAGCCATTACAACAAAGAACATCAGTGGAGGAAAATCCTGCTGCTGGGCAGCCAGCAGCAGAAAGACTCCCGTTAATATATTCAAAACTGCCAATATCTTCTCTGCGGCAAAGTAACGGTCGGCAATCGCTCCGATAAACGAAGATCCCATTGCACCGATAGCCATTGCACTTAATACTAAGGATACCTGATAGACTTCCAGCTTGAGCGTGTGCGAAAGATAAGCGGCCAACGGCACCCACCAGACAGCACTCAACATGTACTGTAAAAACATCATCAGACATAGCTGAACTTTTGTTCCGAGTCCTTTATTAGTATGTAGTGTACTCATGATAGTAAAAAAGGTTATTTGTTGTGTTCTTCAAATCGATGATCAAAAGTAGTCCTTCCCCGAAAGAAAGTCTGTCCGTTCCGGTTGCATTAATTCCCGTATTTATCTCATTCCAGGGTGTTCTCGCACGGTATGATACGATTTTTTAAAACCGTGATACGATAAAAGGAAACCGGTAATACAATTTTATATATCTTGCAGTGTCAAACAACAAACTTATTTATGAGCTATCTGAAGTTGATCTTATCTATACTTTTCTTGTCGTGCTCCCTCTGGATATTTGCTGACGAAAGCAACTACCTTTTCCGTCATTACCAGGTGGAAAACGGGTTAAGCGATAATATGGTGACAGGCTGCGTGCAGGACAAAAGCGGCTATATATGGATCGGGACGCGCGACGGCCTGAACCGTTTCGACGGATATACCTTCAAAGTGTTTCGCAACGACCCCGACGATACCGAATCGCTCGGTAACAACTGGGTCACACATCTGAACTGCGATAACGAGGGAAATTTATGGGTAGGGACACTTTCCGGATTGTATCAATACAACGAGACAAAAGAATCGTTCCTCCACGTTCCTTTCACTAAGAATAAAGGGATAGACCTCTTTCAGTTCGATGAGAACAACCTGCTGTGGCTGCTGATGGACGGGGCACTCATTCAATATAATATAGCCGACGGACAGTTCCATATCTTTGCCGGAAACAACGGGCAGACTTATACCTCTTTCTGTATCATGCCCGACAATTCCATCTGGCTGGGAGACTCGGAAGGTTTTATCTCCCTGCTGAACGCGGAAGACGGGACGCTCGACTCGTACGATCTTTTTGCGCATTCCCCGACTACGACTTCCCGGAAACTCTCCATGCTCTACCGATCGCCTTCGTCGGCCAATATCTATGTGGCTTTCGAGCACGACGACGTGAAGATATTCAATGTTCTTTCCAAAACATACCAGGATCTGAACATTCAGGAGAAAAACCAGCTGACCATCCTGATCAACTGTTTTCTTGAAAAAGACAAGGAGGAACTGTGGATAGGCACAGACTCCGGCCTGTTTATCTACGACCTGCAACTGGGCACCTGCAAACGAATCCGGCAAGACCCGCTCGACCCCTACGCCCTTTCCAGCCATTTCGTCTCCGCCCTGTTTGAAGACCGGGAAGAAGGCGTCTGGATCTGTTTCCACCAGAACGGGCTGAACTACTACTCTCCTTTCCGCCCTTTCAACGTATATTATCCCTGGAACGAAACGCATTCACTGAAAGGTGAAGTAATACGCGATATCTGTAGCGATGCTTATGGAAACAGATGGATCGCTACGGAAGATGCAGGCGTGAACTGCATGGAAAAGAAAACGGAGACATTCACCAACTACCAGCCTGTACCGGGCGTGAAAAGTCTCTCCCACACCAATATCCGCGGACTGGCCGCTTCGGGCGACAACCTATGGATCGGCCATGTGATACACGGTATCGACCTGATGGACATAAAGACCAGGAAGGTGATCAAGCATTACGACTTGCTGAAGGACAGCCATACGGTCAAGAACAGTACGGTGCGTTGTATCAAGGTGCTGCGTGAAGGGGAAATACTTGTCGGTACGGAAGATGGCATTTTCCGTTACGACTATCTCAACGACCGTTTTGTCTACGCTTCCCAGTTCCCGCCATTTGCCGTGAACAGCCTGTACGAAGACCGTGCGGGGAAGATATGGCTCGGCATGTTCAACCGGAGTTATTACTTCAACACCACCAGCAACACCGGGATGTATCTGCCGTACGACAAGCTGAATACCCAACGGCACAATACCGTGAACGATGCCTGCGAAGATAAGGACGGGAATATGTGGTTCGCCACCGTCGAGGGCGTAATCAAATACGATTTCCAGACCGGCGAGTCGCTGCATTATACCGTAAAGAACGGCATGCCGAGTAACGTGGCCTTCCGCATCCTACCGGACGAAAACAACTGCCTTTGGATCAGTACGGCCAACGGCCTGGTCTGCCTCAACACGCAGACGGAAAAGATCATGACTTATACCGAGGCGCACGGCCTTGTCACCCGCCAGTTCAATTACAACTCGGCATTTAAAGACGATGACGGCACCCTCTACTTCGGTACGGTAAAAGGCTTTATCCACTTCAAGCCCGGCGATGTAAAGCCTGCGGCCGAAAAGATGGATGTACATATCAGTTCGCTCGACATACAGAACGGGACGGGAGGACGGCAGATCATCAACAGTTCTTCCTCCTCGGAAGTAAAAAGGATTACGTTGAACCACGATCAGTCGACCTTCAATATTAATTTTTCTTCCCTCAACTTCATTGCTCCGAAGTCCATACAATATGCCTACCGGATGGTGAGTCTCGACAGGGACTGGATACCGTTGGGCGAACGTAACATCGTCTACTTCACCGAACTGCATCCCGGTGACTATACGTTTGAAGTCAGGGCGGCCAACCTCTCGAACAACTGGGAAGGCAAAATCACCCGCCTGCACATCACGGTACTTCCACCCTGGTGGGTCTCCACGTCTGCCTACATTATATATTCCATCATCATCCTAGCCGTTATCATCTACCTGATCTTCTACTGGCGACGGAAAAACAAACGCAGCATGGCTTACAATATGCAGATATTCGAAAGCAAGAAGGAGAAAGAGCTTTACCAGGCCAAGATCGACTTCTTTATCAACATCGCCCACGAAATACGTACGCCGCTGACGCTGATAAAGAATCCGCTCGAACGTCTGCTGAGATCGGACAAGATCGGCGAGAAAGAGAATAACTCACTGATACTGATGGATAAGAATGTATCGCGCCTGCTCTCGCTGGTCAACCAGCTACTCGATTTCAGGAAGACGGAGATAGAAGGTTACCGCCTGAATTTCGTCCGTACGGAGGTCGTCTCGCTATTAACTGAAACAGCCAAGCGTTTCCAGGAGATAGCCACGGAAAACAACCTTTTGCTGAACCTCGACCTGACCGTTCAGGAGCTGTACGTATTCGTAGACCGCGAAGCCCTCACCAAGATCATGAGCAACCTATTCTCGAATGCCGTTAAATATGCGGCCAGCAGCATTGTCGTACGCCTTCAACCGTCAGCCGATTACGAGACCTTCACGATCGACTTCATTAACGACGGCGTTCCTGTTCCGGCAGAAATGAGGGACAAAATATTCGAACCTTTCTACCGCATCAAAGGGAACGAAGACAAACCGGGTACGGGGCTAGGTCTCCCGCTAGCACGCTCACTGGCAGAAATGCATCACGGTACGCTCTGCCTGGCCGATAGTTCCGGCAACCAGACCCTCTTCCGTATCACTTTGCCGGTAAAACCGGCCGGCGCCGTTAAGACAACCGAAGAGGAAGTCCAATCGCTACCGGAATCCCGCAAAATCACTTATACCCGCGAAGAAGGCCGCCCCACTATCCTGATCGTCGAGGACAACAAGGAGATGAGCGCTTTCATCGCCGACGAAGTCAACGAAAACTACAACGTACTGATCGCAGGTAATGGCTCAGAAGCGCTGGAACAACTCAAAAAAGAAAGCATCCAATTGATCATAAGCGATGTGATGATGCCTGTCATGGACGGTTTCTCCTTACTCCGGAGCGTAAAGACAGACATTGAATTCAGCCATATCCCTGTTATCCTGCTGACAGCCAAGAACACCATGCAGGCGCGTCTGGAGGGGTTGGAACTGGGAGCCGACGCTTACATCGACAAACCGTTCTCCACCAACCTGCTGATGGCACAGATATCCAACCTGCTTTCCAACCGGGACAATATCCGTAAGTTCTATTTCAATTCGCCGATCGCCAATATGAAGTCGATGGCCTATACCAAAGCGGACGAAGGTTTCCTCGAAAAACTGAACGAGATCATCAACGAAAACATCGGCAACCCCGAATTAGATGTCAACATGATCGCCGACCTGATGCACCTGAGCCGCCCGACCTTATACCGCAAGATACGCGCTATTTCGGATCTGACCCCGAACGACCTGATTAAAATCAGCCGTTTGAAGAAAGCGGCAGAGCTGCTGTTGCAGGGGAATATGAAGATATACGAAATATCGGAAGCAGTAGGTTTCAGTTCGCAATCTTACTTCTGGTCAGCCTTTATCAAACAGTTCGGCATGAGCCCCTCAAAATATGCTAAGGAAAACAGGTAAATATGGATATGATAAATAACAAAGGGCTACCCACACTGGATAGCCCTTCATTATTCAATAAATATATTTTTTATTCCTGACTCGCCAAATGGTTCTTTAGCGGATTAGTATACATTTCCAATATCTTTGTACGCAGGAATGCTTCGTCCTTATTAGGAAGAACGATCTTATCCAGTTGTCCCTGCAGGTATTCTTCGAAATGTTTCTTATCTCTTAGTCCGTAATTGCCGCTGAAACGTTTGGTTCCGGTCAGCATATCATAAGCTACATAGTTGCAAGGATAGAAACGGTAATGTTTGTAGATTTCCTTATCGATGATAGAAGCGATCGCAGCGATCAGTTCGTTCTTTTCCATATTTCTGTCGAGAGCGGCTAACTGGTCGTTGATCGGCTCTGTCAGTGTAAAGTGAACGCGGCCTTTATTATTCAGGATACCGGTTTCCATGCTCAACAGGTCGTCGCGCTGGCTTTTTACATAATCAGGATCATCCCGTTTCATCTGGAACTCTTTTGCTTTCAGAAAGTCGCAAGGGTCATATTCGTAAGAGATAGCGACCGGGAAAATATTCAGATCCATGATGTTAGAAACGATATCCTTGTCGCCGCTCATGTTCAGCATCTTCAGGACACTCCCCTGTGTACGGTCGTTCGAATCCTTTGCACGGCCTTCACGCTGGGCGATCCAGATAGACTCTTTCGTTTCGTTAATCGTATGGCGGACATAAGCGGAAAGCGTACGGCTGACATCCAGCATCTGACGAACAGAAACTCCGCGTTTTACGATAAAACTGTTGTTCAGGCGAACCAGTGTTTCGATCCAGGGACGGATCATCAGGTTATCACCTATCGCTACCTGCGTCATGCCATAACCCACATCATACAGCATAACATTCAGGAATGAGGCATCCAGTACGATGTCGCGATGATTGGAAATAAACGTACAAGGCTTTTTGTCTTTCGGAAGACGGCTCCGTCCGGAGATTGTCAGTGAGAAAGTCGTCTTATTGGCAACCATCATCACCGCTTCGTAAGCCAGCTTCGATTTAAAGTCTTCTTTTGTCTTGAACGAACGCATCGTTTCAGAAAACTCTTTCCAGTTCACATCCGGCTTGATATACCGGAAGGCCCGCTCGAAATCTTCGTTGGTTACCAGTGCTTCGATAGCATCCTTCACCTCGTCGTTGTTCAGCGGACGAATGTCGTCAAAATTATAGGAAACTTCTGTATCCATATCTTTTTATTATTATTTACCTACCTTTTGCAGTTCATTTTCAATGATGTCAGTCATAACATCCTTGATATCCAATCCGGCAGCCCGAACTTGCTGCGGGATAAAGCTGGTAGCCGTCATACCCGGTGTCGTATTTATTTCGAGCATTTTCGGTTCCCCGTTTGCTTCGATAATAAAATCGACCCGAATGAGTCCTTTGGCGCCCAGTATGTCGTAAATCTTCGATGCTTCGCGTTGTACTTTCTCCGTCAGTTCGGGAGAGATACGGGCGGGAGTGATCTCGTCGGACTCGCCGTTATACTTCGCGTTGAAATCAAAGAACTCGTTCTTTGTAACCACTTCGGTAAGAGGTAAGATTACTTCTTTTCCTTCTACCTTATAACAACCGCAAGTCACTTCTGTTCCGGAGATAAAACTCTCCAGCATGACCTCGTCGCCTTCGGCAAATGCCTTTGCAATAGCCGGTTGCAATTGTGATGCTTCCTTAACTTTGGTTACTCCGAAGCTGCTTCCCCCATCGTTGGGTTTCACAAAGACCGGCAGTCCTAACCGGCTGATCGCTTCTTCCTCCGTCACAGTCTGTCCTTTAAACAAACGGATAGAGTCGGACACATTTATACCAAAACTACGCAAATAATTATTGCAAACAAACTTGTTGAAGGTTAGTGCGCTGACCAACTGACTACAGGAAGAATAAGGCATTCCGATCAAATCGAAATAGCCCTGCAACCGACCGTCCTCTCCCGGAGTACCATGAATAGTAATATAAGCAAAGTCAAAATGCTTCACCTCACCATTCTCCCGGAAACTAAAATCATTTTTATCAATTGGTGTATGTTCCCCGCCAGGAAGTTTAACCGCCCATCCTTCTTTCTTAACGATTGCAATATATAAATTATATTTGTCTTTATCAATAAAAGAGTAGATTCCTTCTGCACTTTTTAATGAAACAACAATCTCGGAAGAATCTCCCCCGGCTACAATAGCGATGTTCTTTTTCATTTTTATATTTCTTTAGTATTTGCATATATCCGCCACTTCTCTATCAGTTGTGCCATATCAGTGGGAATCTCGGAATCAAAAAACATTTCCTCACCGGTAGTAGGATGCACGAATCCCAGCGTTTTGGCATGCAGTGCCTGCCGGGGACAGATGGCAAAGCAGTTCTGTACGAACTGTTTATATTTAGTAAAAGTTGTTCCTTTCAGAATTTCATTTCCGCCATACCGCTCATCGTTGAAAAGAGTATGACCGATATATTTCATATGTACACGTATCTGGTGCGTACGTCCTGTTTCGAGGCGGCACTTCACCAGCGATACATATCCCAAACGTTCCAGTACGGAATAATGGGTAACGGCCGTTTTGCCCTGATCTCCTTCGGGAAAGACCGTCATCTGCATCCGGTCGCGCGGATCGCGTCCGATATTACCTTCTATGCGGCCTTCGTCCTCCTGCACAATTCCCCAAACCAGCGCACGATATTCGCGTTTGGTAGTCTTATTGAAGAATTGCAGGCTGAGGTTGGCCTTCGCTTCCGGTTTCTTGGCCACTACCAGCAACCCGGAAGTATCTTTATCGATACGGTGAACCAATCCCAACCGCGGATCGGAAGGGTCGTAGGTCGGATCGTCTTTCAGATACCAGGCCAATGCATTTACCAGCGTACCGGTGTAGTTACCGTGTCCGGGATGCACAACCAGGCCTGCCGGCTTATCCACCACCAGCAAATCGTCATCTTCATATATTATTTTAAGAGGGATATTTTCCTGAACGATTTCCAGTTCACGACGGGGACGGGTCATTACGATCGTCACCACATCTTCGGGCTTCACGCGGTAATTGCTTTTTACCGGTTTTCCGTTAGCCAGTATACATCCTGCTTCGGCCGCTAGCTGTATCCGGTTGCGGGTCGATCCGAACATACGGTCTACCAGGAACTTGTCTACCCGCAACAAAGATTGTCCGCGATCGGCAACGAAGCGGAAATGTTCATACAGTTGGGGAGTTCCATTCTCTTCTTCCTGTCCTAACAGGCCGTCAGCCTGTTCATCATCCATTTCGTCAAAAAAATCATCCATAGTTAAAACCAGTTTTCTTCTTCACTATCCAACGATTCGACAGGCATAGCCGACAGCGAGTCTTCGGGAAGAATTTCAGCTTCGCCACTGCTCACCTTCAAAACCAAAGGAGCCGTAAGCGGGACATGTTCCCCTTTACTCAGAGTCCTTCCACGCAAATCGACAGAGACTGCCAGATCTTTAAAGTCGCCCGGCACATATTCGATCTCCACATTTTCAAATCCGCGAGCCCGCAGCAAAGCATACGCCTGGCGGAACGACAAGTCTTCCACTTCCGGTATGGTAGCCATCTGCGAAGTCATCGCATTCACCGTAATGAACACGATCCGTCCTTCTTTCACCTTCGAGCCAGCCGAAGGTACCAGCTCTACGATCGCTCCCGGACTGACATCTTTCGAGAATACCGAGTCGATCACATTATAACGTAAGTTGTTATTTTTGAAGAATTCAGCGGCTTCTTCCACTCTCAGGCCTTTCACATCCGGCACAACAACAGCCTCATTATGCCTCGTATACTTATCTAGCCATTTCAGAGTGCCATAGATCAGGCCACATGCCACGACCACAGCCAGCAGCAAGTTCAAGACGTACGGATTCTTTATCAGTTTAACAAAAAAGTTATTCATTTCTATTTTGTGTTTGTAGGCGGGATCAAAAGTAGAAAACAAAGCCGTTAAAACAAAGAAAGTAAAGGCTTTTTAGT